>Ga0209780_1000016_pt1 | contig 95053 bp, 74 predicted proteins | sample WorMetexBAHAMAS2_FD_187384 | JGI IMG/M metagenome (GOLD analysis project Ga0209780, IMG submission 187384) | Marine gutless worms symbiont microbial communities from Max Planck institute for Marine Microbiology, Germany - Inanidrilus exumae... | ecosystem: Host-associated > Annelida > Digestive...
CTGGAGCTTGAATTTTTGACCACAACTCCATCGCCGCTTGCATAATTTTTCATAGAACGGCCGGACGAATCAGAATCCGAACGGCAAAAAAACCGAAAATAGCAGAATTGGGCTGCAGGACACCCTGCAGTGACCCGCCCTACGGTGGCCAACAAAACGAAGATAAAGGCAGAGGCTTGACAAGGCCCCTCATAGAAGGGCCGGGCTCAGGCTTCGCTGAAGCGTCGACCCAACAAGCCGAACCGGCCCATTTCATTTGCTCAGGGCTAGTTCACCAACCCCGGCTTCATATCATGGGTCGAAACGGTCTCTCCTGCGGGATCGGGATTGGCGATTTCAGCCCCGACCACGATCTCAGCGGAGGCATCTGAACATTTTGCCAATTCTGCAAGCAGGCACCGGCCCCCCTCATCCCGAGGGATCATATCGATACCCCGACGGGCAAACTCTTTTTTCAGCACCTCGGAGACCATCCCGCCGTCCCACGGCCCCCAGTTGATCGCCACCACCCGGGCATCCGGTCTTTTCGCCGCTTCCTGCCGAGCGATCTTGTTGAGGACCTCGTTGGCCATAGCGTAATCGGACTGGCCGCGGTTACCAAACCGGGCAGCGACGGATGAGAAAAGGATCAGATGCCGCATTGGATCATCCTTAAGCACCGCCAGCAATGTCTCAAGCCCGTCCACCTTGGTGCTAAACACTCGTTCAAACTGCTCGGGGGTTTTGTCGGTGATCAACCGATCCTCAAGAACACCGGCACCGTGTATCAGGCCACGCACCGGTCCATAAAAGGACCGTATCTCGGTCAAGGCTGCCTCGACCAAAACCCTGTCCCGAATATCTACAGGGAAATAGCGGACCTGGGCTCCAGCTGCAGTCAGACGCTCCATATTTTTCGAGAGCTCCCGATTTGCCGCGTAGCGACGGTAGGTGGCCTCCAGTTCCGCCGGTTTGGGCGTATTACCGGCATACTCATTGGCCAGAATGGCCGATTTTATCTCCCGTTCCTCCGACAGCCCGGCCATCCAGACGGGCTCTTCGGTGGGTGCCGGAGACCTTCCGAAAAGTACCAGCGTCGGCTTCAAGGCCTCTGCCAGGGGCAGGATCGCATCCGCCGTGATTCCTCTGCCACCGCCGGTCACGATAATGACATCTCCGGGGTTTAAATTCGGCGTTGATTCTGGTTCCAGCGGATAGGGTCGATCCTCAAGGGCGACAATCGTCCGTTTCCCCGGTGAGAATCCGATCTCTGACGTCGTGTCGGTATCCGATCGGAGCATCTCGTCGGCAATGACCCTGGCAATGGCGTCGTTATCGTCCCAGTCCCGGTCCACATCTAAAGAACGGCACCGTACTCCCGGCCATTCCCGGGCTGCTGTTTTTACCAGTCCGGCAAGGCCACCCTGGAAGGCATCCAGGGAGTCATCACCACTTGCGCCAAAACGTCCATCCATCCGGCTGACCGTTGCGAACAGGGAGCTTGAGGAAGAGGCTGCCTGTTGCAGTCCGTTACCGGCAGCACGAGCCACCATCAATGCCCGTCTGAGGCCCTCTTTGCCGATGGAATCCTTCTGGTCCCCAAGAAAGATCAATCCGGCCGCATGTTCCAGTGACTTTTCAGGATCAGCTTCCGGGAGAATACGTGCGTCCAAACCACGTTGGGAGATCTCCCGACACAGTGCATCGGCCAGACCGGTCCCGTCTCCGGTAATAAAGATCGGACCATCGATCTGAAGTGGATGAAGGCTGCTCTCCGGGATCTCCAGATCCGTTACAACCAGTTCCTGACGCCGGATTTTAGAAGCCGGTCCGGAGTCCAGAGAAGACTGCGCATTATTTGCGGTTGGCGTTGCAACGACTGGAGAGGTGTCGGGGCCGGATAGATAGCCAACGATCTGTCCCAGGGTCTTGAGGGTTCCCATCATTTCCGGGGTGACCCGGGGGAGACCGGGCATGCGTTCGTCCACGGCAGAAAGGATCTCCACCCGTTTGATGGAATCGATGCCCAAATCCGCCTCAATGTCCATTTCCAGCCCCAGCATTTCCGACGGATACCCGGTGAGGTCGGCCACTATCTCCAGCAGGGTATCCGTCAGTCGGCTCGAATCCGTGGAAGCCGCTGCTTCGAGAGGCTTAGATGCGGTGTCCGGCGCGGGGATCGGCGCCAGCATCGATTCTCTGGCGGGAGCTGCCTCCAGGATTGGCTGAGGTATTTCCGCAGGGAATGTTGAAACCTCCTGGCGGATCTCAACCGGCGACAGGGGGGTTGTGTCCTCCACCGGAATCGTTTCAACAGGCAGATCATTTCCGACCAGGCTTCCGCCGCTCTGAATCAGCATCTGGAGGGTCCGGGTGGTCTCCCGCTGGGTTTCCAGAAATTTCTTGTGGGCTTCGGCAGTTTCCCGTTGGAGATTCTGGATGGCCTTCATGCCTTCCTGAACCGTTCGAAGTGCACCGACGACATCCCCTCGGGGCGGTTCTATTTTCTTTTCCATAGTCTTTTGGGGTGTTGGCAAAGGTTTCGGTGTAGAGCTCGGATTCGGAATTTCCGGGCGAGTATTCTTGGGAACGATGTTCTCCGGTGGTGGATGGGTCACAGACGGAGATACCCTCGGCGTGGAAACGGGTTTTGGTTTGGAGGCCTTCCGGGGCCGCTTCGATCGGTAGTTGGCTCCGGTCAGAGGTATGCTCATTTTCGGCGTTCGATACTCCCGGGACGCCCCTCCCCATTGAGTCAGATCCACATGGTGACCGCAGGCAGCCAGTCCGCAGAGCGATCTCGCCAGATCCAGCAGACCATTTCCTCGGCCTGTTGACAGGTCCATGGAGATTGCGACAGCGCCCTGTTTCTCAAGGGTGGATCGTACGAGACCCGTGAGAATGGATTTGGGGCCGACCTCAAGGAAGGTGTTTACCCCGGATGCGGCCATATTCTCGATGGCCCCAACAAAGTTGACCGGTTGAGCGAGTTGTCCGCCCAGCAGATCGTGCACCTGGGCCGGATCCACAGGATATGGGCCACCGGTGGTATTGGAAAAAACGGCTATCGGGGATGGTGCCACATGGACATGTGTCACCCTTTCACGGAAGGGGTGCTGGGCATCGGAAACCAGCGCACTGTGAAAGGCCGCTGAAACAGGCAGGCGCACGCTCTGATAACCCTGTTTCCGGCACTCCTTCTCAGCCCTTTCAATCCCATTTAGGGTACCGGACAGCACACCCTGACTGGGCGTGTTTCGATTGGCCAGAATTACCTCCGGCTTGAGTTGATGTTCCAGTTCCGTGAGTTGACTGAGGGGTGCCTTTACGGCGAGCATCCCACCCTGGCTGTTTTGTTCGCCGGCATCTCCCATCAGTTTTCCCCGCAGGAACGCGAGATCCATAAATGTGCTCTCGTCAATCCATCCGGCGGCCATCAGAGCGGTCAGTTCTCCGAAACTGTGGCCGCATGTGACATCCGGAACGATCCCAAAATGGCGACAGATCCGGAACATAGCCAGGCTCACGGCGCCAATAGCCGGCTGTGCCTGGCGGGTGTTTTGAAGCAGGTCTTCCTGCTGTTTCCGTGCCTCGGGGCTCAGTCCGGGTTCCGGATATATCACATCTCCCAGGAGCAGGCCGCTTGGGCTTTGTGATTCTGCATACGAGACCGCATCGAAGCTTTCGGGGAACGCACAGACGAGATCCCGTCCCATGTAGAGGTATTGACTGCCTTGTCCGGGAAAGAGCAGAGCCAGTTTGCCAGGCGTTGGCCGGCTGGAGATGAACACATCCTTTTTCTGGTACAGGCCCTCAGCTTGTTGGCTCCGCATCCAGTCGGAAATGGCCGATTCCGCATGCTTAATCGCGTCTAAAGGGGCTTGCGGGGTGACTTCATCGTATCGGATGATCGCGAGCAACCGGAACGGTGCCGACGGAGAAAATTCCGCCCGAAGCGCCCGGGCTGCTTTGCGCAAGTCCGCCGAAATAGACAGGGAGTCCTTTAACGAATTGCGAATCGACGAAAGTTTTTTCCCGCACGCCTCGGGAGAGGCTTCAGAAATCGCAAGGACATCGATGGATTCGTCCCAGACAATGTCGGTCTTGTCGGATCGATATTCCTCCAGTACCACATGGAAATTGCTCCCGCCAAAACCAAATGAGCTGACACCGGCCCGACGGGGGTGTCTGCTCCGATTAAACCACGGGCGGGTTGTGGTGCTGATGTGGAAAGGGCTTTTTTCTACGCCCAGTTCCGGGTCCGGGGTTTCGACTTTTAATGTCGGCGGAAGCGTCTTGTGGCTCAAGGACAGAACCGTCTTAATGAGGCCGGCTGATCCGGCGGCTGCTTTGGTGTGACCGATCATCGATTTGACCGAACCGATGGCACATCTTGGCGAATCTTCATCGCGCTTTCCGAATACGTTGCACAGCGCTTGAAACTCCACCTTGTCGCCGACCCGTGTTCCGGTACCGTGGGCTTCCAGCAGCCCCACCGTGGCCGGATCAATGTCGGCACTCCGGTAAGCACTGCGAAGGGCTTTGGCCTGCCCTTCGGCCCTAGGCGCGTAGATGCTTTGGGATCTCCCGTCGCTGGCGGCCCCAATGCCTCGAATGACGGCATGGATACGATCCCCATCCTTTTCAGCATCTTCCAGTCGCTTGAGCAGAACCATCCCGATCCCTTCACCCAGAACAGTGCCGTCTGCGGCTTCGGAAAAGGGGCGTATGTCTCCCGTAGGTGAAAGGATGTGGGTCTTTGAAAAGCACATGTGCATGAAAATATCATTGAGGGCATCCACACCCCCGGTGAGCACCATGTTGCTTTTTCCGGATGTCAATTCCATTAACGCCATATGCAGTGCGCTCATGGAACTGGCGCAGGCAGCATCCACGACACAGTTGGTGCCGCCGAAATCCAATCGATTGCTGATCCGTCCGGCGACTACATTGCCCAGGAGTCCGGGAAATGAATTTTCCTGCCATTCCACATATTCATTGCCGATGCGCTGTAGGGCCGTGCGGATTGTTTCCGGGTCTACTCCGGCGGTTTCAAGGGCTCTCTGCCATTTGGGAAACCCCAACCGGGCCCCGAGGGGAAGCACTAATTCCTGGGTACCGGTGACGCCGAGAATGACGCTGGCTCGGTCTTTGTCAAATTTGCGGCCATTTCCGTAGCCGGCATCTTCGAGTGTCATTTTGGCGACGACCAATCCAAGGAGCTGGGACGTATCCGTCGCTTCCAGAGATGCCGGCGGAATGCCAAACTCGGTGGGGTCAAATGAAAACGGGGAAAGAAAGCCACCTCGGGTGCAATAGACGTGATCCGGACGTTTTGGATCGGGATCGTAATAATCCTGCGCCGACCAATGGGAAGAGGGGACTTCCGAAATGGCGTCATTTCCATTCACAATCAGGCGCCAGTAATCGTTGAGCCCCGGAGATCGCGGGAAAAGGGCGCCCATGCCGATGACGGCAACAGGAATCTGGACATGCTTTTTTGTCGAACGTGTCATAAAATTCACAAATTCAATTGGCTAAATTTGAATAGTTGCACAGATGCGTTATTTCATCCAATGGTAACGGCAAAAACCGGCTGGCGTCCGGCGTCAGCGGAACACCCTGATAACGCAGCCAGTTAGCGCGAGTCACGATACATGCTCCGACAAGAAGGTTCATGGCGACCGTTACCACCTTACGGTTTTCCGGTTGCTCCAGAAACGACCCCTTGACCCACTGATTGAAGGCACCGATGGCCGGACCGCACCAGATTTGATAGTCGATCTGTCGCGACGGATCACCGATGTTGGCCCAGCCGGACGATTGACCCAGGTATGAACGAAAGACCAGGGCCATCTTGTGGCGGGGATCCCGTTCGGCCCGGACGATCTGCCTGGGGTCTCGGGTTTCGAAAAATTGTCGTGTTTGCTGCCAGGCCTCCTCCAGGGTTCTGCGAAAATAATCTCTCTCGATGAGCTCCCGTTCCTTTAGCGGAATATCTTCAAGGCTCCCATGGTTGCAATAGAGGTCATATAGTTTGGCGGCCCGTTGGGGAAACATGGTCCCTCGTTTGAGAACCTGTACCTTGACGCCCATCTCGAACATGTCGGCAGCCGGCGCCATGGCAACCTCCGCCTGCTGGGCCTCGGCCAACATGTGGCGCACCCGATCCGAGGTACCGGCTTCCAGGCACGCCTGGTTCACGGTACCGGTCAGGACATACGCCGCTCCCATGGCAAATGCGGCTGCCATGGATTCAGGGGTGGCGATGCCGCCGCCCAATCCGACACTCAGCGGATAGGGGTAGTTGTGACGGGTGGATAACTCATCTCGCAGTGCGATCATGGTCGGCAGCAGGGTGATGGCGGGTCTGTTATCGGTGTGCCCGCCGGAATCGGCCTCTGCCGTTAGGGTCTCGGCAACCGGTACAAACGCCGCCATTTCTGCCTCTGCTTCGGTGATTTTACCGGTTTGAACAAGCTCGCGAAGGAGCCGTTCCGGAGGTGGCGAGAAAAATTTCCGGGCAACCTCATGTCGAGAGACTTTGGCGACAATCCGGTTCGGACAACGGATTTGGCCATCCGATCCCCTGTGAATGCCGGTCACCCGATACTGAATCAGCGGGAGGGTCATATCCAAGAATGCCGAGGCGCTCACAAGATGGACATTCCGGCTCAGGTAAAGATCCACGGTCGCCTGTTCCAGATCCGGTTCAAAGGGGCTGTGGATCAAGTTCATACCAAAGGGGCGGTCAACCAGCCGGTTCCGAAGCCGGTCGATGGCAGCTTCGATATCCTGAACAGGCAGTCCGGCAGCGCCAAAAAATCCGATCATACCCGCATCTCCAACAGCCTTGACCATTTCCACGGAGGTAATGCCGTTGGCCATGGCGCCGGCCACATAGGCGTAGTCCACACCATAGCCGGATTTAAACACCGGATCTCCCAGGTTTTCCGGTAGCAGGGGAGGAGCATAGCCAACCAAGGGATAGCTGTTTGAGTTATCTCTCCGGGCGGCTTCATCACCAAACACGACGGTGCCCCCCACCCCGATACCGAGCTTTCCTTTGCGCTGGATGACAAAGACCGGACGATTCAAATCTCGAACTGCCCGGGCCAGTGCATCGGGACCGATCTCCGCAGATTCGGAATCCGGAATCCAGCATCCAAGATGCCCCGAACCGCCCCATGATTGGGGGGGGCTTGTGTGATGCAGGCCACCTGATGAATTTTCTGTGTTCCGTTTCGTCATTATCATCCGATTGAAAGATGTCTGATTACGAGGAGAATGTCGGAGGAATGAGATTCATGGATAACATTGTGGGTGATGCGTCAGACTACTTTCGATTGTATGTAAAATTAACCGATCCGTCTATATAAATCTGTCCAAAGTGTCAAGAAATATCCATGATTCTGGGCATTTTTCAGCCTTACACATATTTTGTGTCATAAAAAATTGAAGGCTTTTATAGGATCGATAAATCAGGGTATCTAAAAAACCGATGAAAATTACATAATTTTAATGGCTTATATAAATGGAAAATTTCGGAGGTGACTCTTCAGGCAAGAGGAGAAATGACGAATTGCGTCAATGAGAAGGAGGCGGTATCCTCCATGACTGATCCGATTCAGTCCCGGGGATGAAATTTCTGATGGACGGACCGGATGCGGTCCCGGGCCACGTGGGTGTAGATTTGAGTAGTGGATATGTCGGAATGCCCCAACATGGCCTGAACCGCTCTCAGGTCGGCGCCGCCCTCCAGCAGATGGCTGGCAAACGAGTGGCGCAGGGTATGGGGGGTCACGTTTTTATGGATTCCTGCGGTTGCGGCATACTTTTTCAACAATTTCCAGAATCCCTGACGTGTCATCGGTTTTTTCGTGCGGCCGATAAACAAAAACGGGCTGACGTCCCCTTTAAGAAGGCGCGGTCGAGCGGTGTCCAGGTAATGGTCGATTTTCCGGATGGCAATGGTGCCGATGGGAACCACCCGCTCCTTGGACCCTTTCCCGAGAACTCGAACGAACCCGGCATCCAAATGGATATCCGGCAGTTTGATCTGAACCAGTTCCGTCACTCGGAGCCCCGCTGCATAAAGCAGCTCCAACATGGCGGCATTTCTTGCTCCCATGGGATCTTCCGTATCCGGTGCATCCAACAACGCTTGCACCTCCGGCACGGACAGCACGTCGGGTAATTTCAACCCGGCTTTCGGAAGATCTACCATGCGGGCCGGATCTTCGTTCAGAATCCCTTCCTGATTGAGAAACCGGTAAAAACCACGGATGGTGACCAGATGGCGTGCTCTCGATCTGGCGCTGAGACCGTCATTTCGAAGGGAGATGAGATAGCGGAGCAAATCAGACGTGTCGGCGTCGCCAATCGCTTCCAAACGACGTCGATGAAGAAAGTCGATGTACCGGTTCAGGTCGCTGCTGTAAGATTCGATCGTTGTCCGGGTGAGCCCCTTTTCCACCAGCAGATAATTCACAAAACGATCCGCCAGTTCTTCCATGCTCGACACGGTGTCTCCTTCAAAGAATATAATTTTCACCAGGGCTCGTGCGGTTTAGCACCACAGGCCCATCATCCATCAGGGCGACCATGTTTTCAAGTCGAACGCCGCCCCACTCCGGAAGATAAATTCCGGGCTCCACTGTAAAGACCATCCCCGGCTCCAGGACATCATCTTTGATGGGGCTCAGTCTGGGGGATTCATGAATGGCCAGTCCCGTTCCGTGGCCCAGGCCATGGCCAAATTTCCCCTTAAAGCCTTTGGACCTGATATGCTCTCGGGCAACGGCATCGACCATCTTGCCGGAAATGCCCGGCTTAATGGCATCGATGGCTTTGCTCTGGGCCTCCAGGACGGTTTGAAAGACAGCGTCGAACGGATCTTCAGGTTCACCGACAACCAGAGTCCTTGAAATGTCACTGCAGTACCCCCCTAGCCGAACCCCCCAGTCAAACAGCAGGGGTTGTCCCGGTTGGAGTTTCCGTTGGCCCGGGACGGCATGGGGCAAGGCGCTGTTCGGTCCAAAGGCCGCGATAATGGGAAAGGACAGGCCGTCGGCACCGTCTTCTTTCAGTGCTTTTTCGAGGAGCCAAGCGGTATCCCGCTCTGTCATACCGGGAACCAGGACCTGCTTGATCCGTTCGAAACCGGATTCCGCAAGACGGAGCGCCCTGCGAAGGGTGTCGATTTCCGTTTGATCTTTGATCAGGCGCAATTTCTCGACAATGTTCTGTACCGGTTTCAGTTCAATGGCCAAAGCACGGTTCTCCAGGGCCTCCTTCAGTTCATTGAATTGAAGGACGCTCATTCGAACGCTTTCGAATCCGAGACGACGGGTCTCCATTTCTACCAACAGGTCGGGAAGTGCCTCGGCAAGGCCCTTTTTGTAGGTAATGGTTTCGAAACCGGGCGCTTCATGTGTTGCCTGAAGATCATATCGCGAATCGGTGGCCAGAAGGAGGCGATCTTTTGAAATCAGCAACGCTCCGGATGATTCATCAAACTGGGTGTCTTCGGCGGTAAACCCGCTGGCGTACCAGCGGTTTTCTCCGACCATCACCAGAAACGTGTCGATGCCCTGATCCTGGATGGCATTGCGGATTTTTGAGATTCGAATTTCGATGGTGTTTTCCATGTGTGGTGGTCCCCGGGCTATGTTAGCAATGCATCAAATCATTTGATGGCAAGATAATCTCGAGGGGCTTTCCCGTCAATTGAGACGTGCCGGCCAATCTGCTATGGTTTTATCCGTTGCCTCCGGAGGCTTCGATATCACACCCCTGCTGAAAAGATTTCATGCCATATTTGGGTTAAGACTATCACTTGAAGGAAGGGGAGGCCCCATGACCATTCAAACCCACGAAACCATCGATCTTGAACTTTGCGGCACACCCTTGGAAGTCCGTGAAAATTTCAGTCGCGTTGAATTTCAAGCCACGGATCGAATGTCGGTCGATCCGTCCGGTCTCACCCATGGGGGATTTGTTTTCGGTTTAGCGGACCATGCCGCCATGATCGCCGTAAACCATCCCAATGTGGTTCTGGGTGCAGCAGCCGTAAAGTTCTTAAAGCCGGTACAAACCGGAGATACCGTGGTGGCAGAAGCCCGGGTAGAGCCCGGGGAAGGGCGAAAAAAAATCGTTCAGGTAACCGTAACGCTCAGGGACACAATTGTTTTCGAAGGTACGTTTACCTGTTTTGTGTTGGATAAACATGTTTTGGCATGAACGCGTTTCAGCGAGAAAGAAGACTTATCGGGTCCGTTTCGCGTTGATATCCGAAATCATATCGGCCAGATCGGAGGCCATTTGTGTCATCCGATCACCCGGGTCCGGCTGAGGTGCGGGGTCACTTTCCAGGGTTGGCTGAGAGTCGGTGATCATCTCCGAGCGTGTTGTCAGAATTTGATCCAGGGTGAGGTATTCTCCGGCAGTGTCACCTTCGGGGTCCTGTTGATCCTCTTTTTGCATCCTCACTGTTTCTGCCGGGGGATCGGGTGGTAAGGAGGGCTCGACCGGCGCTGCCTCGGTGGAGGGAAAAGACTCCCTTGAGGAGGGTATCTCCACATAATTTCCCGAGCGGTCGAACAATATGGACAGCACCGTTCGAACATCAAAATCAAGCCTGTAGGCAACCATATCTCCGACCGCAACGATATCCCCCTGGCGAGACTCTAGTCCGGATATCGTCTGCAACCGGTGCTGCTCTTTCAAAGCGTCGACGAGAGCGCTCCGGTCGAGACTATCGGTAATGGCATCGAGAAGCTCCATTTCCCGTTTTTGAATAATATTGGGATCGGTAATTTTAATCATGCCGATAGGGCTCCTGTATTTTCTGTAGATACGGTTGGCATGGAAAGGGCAGTGGGGATTTCGGACCCCATGGATTCGTTAGCGGAACTTGGATTTTCAAAGAACCGGACCAACTCCAATGTTAAATTCAAATACGCGGCAGCCCCTGTGGCGGTAATATCATGGAGCACCAGAGGCTTGCCGAAGTCCGATGATTCACGAAGCAATCGGTCCCAAGGGATTGTGCTTCGAAATATGTTGTCTGCAAAATTGCTAAGAATTCGATCCGTGCAGACGGTCCCACCGTTTCGGCGCTTTTCGCACATGGTAAACAGAACGCCGGCAATGCGAAGACCCGGGTTATGACGCGCCTTGATTTCACGGGCGATGGATAGCAACTGACCGAGGCCCTCCAGGGTAAACATCTGGCACTGCATGGGGATCAGCAACCAGTCGGCCGATACAATGGCCGATATGGCCAAAAAATTTAGAGACGGCGGAGAATCGATGATGACATACTCATAACCGGGTAATATCGCGCCAAGGATCATCCGCAGCCGAGTATCTCGATTCGGTGTAAGGGCCAGTTTCTTTTCCGCCTCCAGAAGTTCAAACCGTGCCGGCACGATATCCAGAAACTCCAGATGGGTCGGCTGGGTGACGTCTTCGATGGAAAATTGACCGGTTAACGCATGAAACAGCGTGCCCGGCAGGCTGTCCTTCTCAATCCCTATTCCGGTGGTCGCATTACCCAGGGGGTCGCAGTCAATGAGGAGGGTTCGTTTCTCAAATAGCGCCAGTGCTCCGGCGATATTCACGGAAGAGGTAGTCTTGCCGGTGCCGCCTTTTTGGCTGACAATACAGATGACGTGGGCCATGGCGTCTTCGTTTGGATACGGACACGGGGAAAATTTGATTTCGAGTACCACACAGTCTTGTGCTTGTCAATAAATTACTGTGCTATATATAGTATATAGCCATCTGAATTCGAATCCGCCTTGCAATCGCAAGAGACGAATGGTTTTCTGTCAATATTTCATTATAAATGGACCATAGGAGGTGTCACATGGCGAAAAGAGTCGGAGTGCTTCTGTCCGGATGCGGTGTGTTTGATGGAACCGAGATTCACGAATCGGTACTGACGCTCCTGTTTTTAGACCGCTCCGGGGCGGACATTATCTGTATGGCCCCCAACATGGATCAGCTTCATGTGATCAATCACCTGACCCAAACCGAAATGGATGAACGTCGGAATGTTCTTGTGGAATCCGCTCGGATCGCCAGGGGGGATATCCGTGATGTTAAGGAGGTCGCTGCCGACGATCTGGATGCACTGATCGTCCCGGGTGGATTTGGGGCAGCGAAGAATCTCAGCGACTTCGCCGTGCAGGGCCCGCAGGCCACCGTGCACCCGGAAGTTCAACGGATTCTTGAAGAGATAACCAACGCCGGGAAAGCCATCGGCGCGATCTGTATCGCACCGGCCACGTTGACACGCGCCATTGGTGATAAATCTCCTGAGGTCACCATTGGAAATGATGTCGGCACAGCCGGAGCGATTGAATCCATGGGTGGCAAACATCACAACTGCTCCGTGGACATGATCCACCTTGACCAGAAAAACCGGGTGGTCAGCACCCCGGCTTACATGTTGGGTCCAAGCATCAAACATGTCGCGGAAGGGATTGAAAAACTGGTCGATCAGATTATGTCAATGTAACGCCCGGGACGAATGATCCAATCATCCACCGGATGTGGCGAGAACTAAGCGGCAGGCCAAACCGGGAAACGAGGGCCCTTTGGGCGAAATCCGAAATCCGAATATCGAAATTCCAAATGGTTCGACAGGCTCACCACCCTGAGCAAAGTCGAAGGGCAAATTCAAAATTCGAAACCCAAATGCTTGAAACAGAAAACCTTCCGTCGGTATGGGCGCCCGCTACGGGTAGCGATAGTGATGAATAGCGACGAAGTTGTTTGATTGTTTGTTTCTTTTTAGGTGATTCGGGTTTGTTTCGGATTTCGGGATTCGTGCTTCGATATTATTAAAATCAATTTTAACTGTCATCTGCGGACCCCGGCAGTGTTTCTGATTTGATACTATCCCAATGGCTGGACTTCACTTATATACCGGCAATCGACTTGAGATTCTCGCGGAGCGCTTGGCAGCAGTGGTCCAAACACCCCTGCCGTCTTCTCCCATAACCCCGGAAATTATTGTGGTACAGAGCCGGGGAATGGAAAGATGGGTTTCCCTGGAACTCGCCAGAATCAACGGTATATGTGCCAATTGCAGCTTCCCTTTTCCGAACCGCTTTCTTTACGATATATCCGGTGTATTGATGCCCGAGATGCCGACGGCCGAAGAATCTCCCTTTGATCCGGACATCATGGCGTTTCGCATCCTGAAAAGGTTTCCAAAGTACGTGTCGAAAACGGGGTTCGAAAGTCTTTCAAACTACCTGACCGATGACGAACAACAATTAAAATCCATTCAGCTGGCCCTACGTATCGCCAACTTGTTCGATCAGTACCAGGTGTTCCGTCCGGAAATGATCATGGCCTGGGAAGCCGGCCAAGACGACGGTTGGCAGTCGGACCTCTGGCGGGATCTTTCACGGAGAAAAGAACATCTCCACCGTACACGGCTTCAGCAGGAGGTGCTGGCATCCATGGCGCGGCTTGACGGACCGACATCTCGGCTTCCGGATCGGATCTCCGTCTTCGGGATTTCCTACCTGCCGCGGTTTCATATGCAGATTTTGTCTGCGTTGGCCAGGGTTACGGATGTTCACCTGTTTGTCGTCAATCCGTGCCGGGAGTATTGGGCAGATATTCTTCCTCGAAGCGCGATACGGAAAAAGGCGAAGTCTACTTCTTCGGGCGAACAGGCCGACCTGCACTTGGAAGAGGGGAATCGGCTTCTGGCGAACCTTGGGAAGCTTGGAAAAGATTTTTTTTCACTCATTCAAAACCTGGATACAGAACTCTGGGAATGTTTCCAAGAGGTTCCGGATCATCATCTACTCGGAAAGATTCAATCCGATCTGCTGAATCTGGCGGATCGATCCCATGGCTCTACTGAGACGTTTTTTGAAGCTGACGGTTCCATACAGATCCATGCCGTACACGGTCCCATGCGTGAAATCGAAGTGCTTCACGACCAGTTATTGGCCATGTTCGAAGCGGATAGCGACCTGCTTCCAAAAGATATCGTGGTCATGGCCCCGGAAATTGAAACTTATGCTCCCTACATTCATGCTGTCTTCCAGAGCCATCCGGACGAACGGCTTCGGATCCCGTATAGTGTGGCAGACCGGACGCTGAGGCGGGAAAGCCGGCTGGCGGAATGTCTGCTGAAACTTCTGGATCTAAATGGAAGCCGCTTCGGCGTACTGGATGTGCTCGCTGTGTTGGAATCTCCTCCAATACGATTGAAGTTTGGCCTGACTACCGGGGATATGGAGCTCATCGAACACTGGATTCGGTCGGTGGGTATCCGGTGGGGAAAAGACGCTCACCATCGGGAAGACATGGGTGTTCCCGGCTTCTCCGAAAACACATGGAAAAACGGTCTGGAACGCATGATGTTGGGGGTTGTGATGCCGGGTGAAGATCGACATCTGTTTCGGGATTTACTACCCTACGATGCCATCGAAGGAAGTGATGTCCAGATCCTGGGACAATTTCTGGAATGCATGGATCAGGTGTTTCAGTTTGCAGAGAAACTGAGCACGTCACGGTCCGTCGAGGCGTGGCATGACTTTCTTCTGGCATCTTTTGACGCGATCATGTTCTCAGACCACGAGATCCTCCGGGAGATTCAGCAGATCAGGGAGGTCCTCGGAAAAATGAAACACGATGCGTCACTGGCCGAATTTGATGAGCCCATTGAATTCGAACCGATTCGACATTGGATTGTCAGCCGGATGGATACGCCTCAACCTTCTTCTGCCTTTATTTCCGGAGGGGTGACGTTCTGTGCCATGTTGCCCATGCGGAGTATACCCTTTAAGGTCGTCTGCCTGATTGGAATGAATGGCGACGCATTTCCGCGGAATCATCGACCCCTGGGCTTTGACCTCATGGCAAGGCGCCCGAAACCGGGTGACCCCTCCAGCCGGGAAGACGACAAGTACCTGTTTCTCGAGTCCCTGCTGTCGGCCCGATCTCGCTTGTATATCAGTTATATCGGCCAGGACATCCAGGACAACTCCAGGATCCCTCCGTCGGTGTTGGTGAGCGAACTGGTTGATTATCTCGATGACGGATATGGCTGCCCGGAAGGTCAGATCGTCACCCATCATCCGCTGCAAGCATTTTCTCCGGAGTATTTTCGTGAAACTTCACCCCTATTTAGCTATTCCGGTGAAAATCTCCGGGCAGCCTCGGCCATGTCGAAAACACATCCGCCTCAAGCATTTATTCGATCCCCGTTGCCGCTTACCGAGGAAGAGGCCGTAGAATTCCAACACCTGAGCGTCGGACAGTTGGTCGAATTTTATCGGAATCCATCGAAATTTTTACTGAAACGCCGATTTGATGTTCAACTGGCGACCGGCGAGGACATCCCCGAGGACTTTGAACCCTTCGAGCTGGATGGGCTAGAAAGGTACCACATCGGATCCGATGCCATTCATGCGGCACTCCGGGGAACCCCTCTGGAAGAGAAATTTCGCATCTTTGGGGCGGGGGGGCGTTTGCCCCATGGCAGCCCGGGTCAAGCGGTCTTGAGCGGTCTAACCGGCGATACAAAATCATTCGTCCGGAAAGTGATGGATCGTCAAACAGGAGCCTCGTTGCCGCCACTGGAAATTTCGAACACCCTGAAGGGAGTTTCGATCGGAGGTGTCATCGACGATATATTTTCCACCGAGCGCATGATCTTTCGATTTGCCAATTCACGGGCCAAAGATTTGCTCGACTGTTGGATCTGTCACGTGCTGTTGAATGTGATGCCTCCGGAAAAGTATCCCAGAATCAGCACTCTGATCTGCAAGGACGTCACCTGGCGATTTTCGCCCGTAGAATCACCGCGGCCCGTTCTTGATCTACTGACCGCACGGTACCAGGAGGGACTATGCCGACCGCTGCCGTTTTTTCCCGAGGCATCATATGTCTTTGCCCAGGCTTATCTCCAAAAGGGAAAGGATCGAAAACAGGCTCTGAGCCGGGCGAGGAAGAACTGGATCGGCAATGACTGGCGACGGGGTGAATCCATCGAACCATACGTGCACACCTGTTTTCGTCATGGCGATCCGATTGATGAGGAGTTCGCCGATCTGTCGCAGGAGTTGTTTACACCGCTTCTGGAGCACCTATCCGAAATAAAATGAACTATCGTTCCAGGCCCCATGCCCTCGGTCAGAACCCTCAGCTTGCAATCCCGAATAGCTTACAATAATATTCTCAATAGAGTCCGGATCCGAATACCGGAGGATCCCATTCGATTTCAGATCACCTTCGATATATGCGGAAAAAAAGCTACAGAACGAAATTGAAGAAAGAAGGCGGGCTCGGGCTGGCCGCCATGGATGAGCGTAGCAGGATGCTGGGGGGCACCTTTGCGATACGGAGTGCCCCAGGGAAGGGGACACGGCTCACGCTTCGGATACCGATCGCAAGCGGAAAGGTCGACCGATGAGTGCCTATCGAATCGTTCTTGCTGATGATCATGCGATGCTTCGCGAAGGGATCAAAGGCATCATCAATGACGCAGAGAATCTGCAGGTTGTTGGCGAAGCGGCCGATGGTATGGCCTTGCTCCGGCTGTTAAAGAAAATTTCCACGGATATGGTGGTTTTAGATGTATCCATGCCAAAGCTCAGGGGCATCGAGGCCGCCCGGGAAATCAAACGGCTGTACCCGGAAATAAAAATTCTGTTTCTAAGTATGTACAAGAAAAAAGAGTACCTCCGGTTGGCGGTAGCGGCGGGTGCCGAAGGGTATTTACTCAAGGAAGATACCGGTTTTGAACTGATTCACGCCATCGACACCATTCGGCACGGTCGCACCTACCTGTCTTCATTCATTTTAAAGGAGGCCCCGGAAGATCTGATCGGCATCTGCCGGGGCCACCGCCGTCGAGGCGGAGACCTTCTGACCGTCAGGGAACGGCAAGTGCTAAAACTCGTCGCAGAAGGCAAAACGAGCAAAGAAATCGCCCGGATGCTCTATATCAGCCCTTACACGGTGAATAATCACCGAAAAAACATAAAGAGAAAACCGAACATTCGAAAAAACGCCGACCTCATCAAGTACGCCATTCAGCAAGGGTATTCGGTAGATTCCGAATAAACCTCCCAGCAGCCCCGGATAGCCACAAGTGGCTACATATTTCTGGAAAAAATAGCCACTTTCGGCGATTGGAATATACTTCGGTCCATCCTATCCAATAATGACCTAATAATCGATTCATATGCAGAGTGCGGTGCCGTGATGGAGGTTTGTCCGATAATCAGTGTGGATCCTGAGACAGTGCCCTGTGGTGTCGAGTACCGGGCGTGCAGCCGCATCCGGCAGGACGGGACCGTTTTATTCAACATTTTCAATACCGACCACGCATTAAGGGCAGGAGAGATTCATAATTATTGCGAGCACGGACTATACTTCGAGACTTCTCAGTTTTTGAGACAGGGAACCCCATTATATCTGCGGATCATGATGGGTCAAAATAAATGTTCGCACCAGAACACCAGAGAATGTTGCCGAAGCGTATCGCTCGCTGAGGTCAAATGGTGCCGGGTCATCGGCGAAATGGAAAATTCCAGATTCGGCATCGGCGTTCGATTTCTCGTCTAGACCATCGGCTTCCGAACTGTAAACGATGTTGCATTGACCGAGGTGCTCCCATGATTGCCCAATCAAAAAGACTATTTCCCAGGCATGACTGCCGTCTACCCATTCAATATCGCACCGCCGACGTTGACGACTTTTCAGATGCAATCCTGCATAACTGCTGTCACTCCGGTATGTATTTTGAACCTCGAGCCATCGTCATGCCGGAGGAGAGTGTCCACATTATTATGTCGACCTATTCGCCATCATCGAATGGACCGGACCGATACCGCTATTATCTGGCACGGGCCGTTTGGTGTCGCAGCATTGCCGATGAAGCCGATCCCCGGTATGGCTGCGGGGCCAGGCTGCTTAAATGCAGCTGCCGACCCGATGGCATGGATGCAGAGTTCATCTGTCACACATGCGATATGTGCGGTACGGCAATCCCATGTCAGAATCTGCAAAAAACAGAAGACTTCCTGTATCTATGTCCTTCCTGTGAGCGGCATCTGGAGGCGATACCGGAAGGGCGCTTGAAGCGTTCGATCAAACGTTTTCTCCTTGGGAACGTACTCTAACATTGAAAGCCCTGGCCGTGAAATCCTGTGATGGATCCCTTCCAAGAGAAGTAAACCATTTTTTCTCATCAGCTCCGCCCGGGATGTTTGAAACCTTATATCGACAGGTCAACAAACAGGTGCTTGCACCTTATTTCAAGTCTTGTCTGGATGTCGACGGCGTGATTCTGGATGCGGGGTGCGGGTGGGGAGATCTCGCCTCCCACCTGAACCTGAGTCATCTCTTCTGCATCGATGTGGCATTCGAACAGCTCGTCAAGGGCCGCCGTTTGGGTGCGATCGGGTCGTGTGTTCAAAGCGACCTGTCCCATCTGCCGTTCGAGACTGAAACATTTGACACCATCATATGTGCGAATGTGCTCCATTACACCGGATTCTCAGGCCTTCAAGAACTCTACAGGGTCACGAAAACCAATGGGTGCATGCTCCTTGCATTTCTGGAACGGTCCGAGTATACGCGTCGGTCCATTGATCTGGCGATTTCCCTGGGTCTATTTCCCCCGTTTATGCGGGAGGTGCCGCTTTTCGACATTTCAGATTTCCACAGAGTAGGGATCACCATCGAAGACAGTGTCACCGTTATCGGATTTCCCCCATGGTTCACGGTATCTCGGGATGTCTCACGCAGAGGATTGGTGGTTTACGTGCTGAGAAAGACTCCACAGAAACCCAGAATCACCCCTTGCCCGACAGAACTCTTGCCCGCCGAAGTCATCTAAGACGATTCGCGAACAGATCCACAATCAACATTGACCCTGTCCCCCAGGTGGCTTACCATAATCGCCGACATGGGGATCCCTGCCTAGCCAAATACCCGTACATTAAGATGGCGGCACATCATTGGCCATGGCATTTCCGTTAATGAGACCACAGAAGGAGCGACCAACATGGACCATAACCATCGAAGCTATACGGTTAAAGACCTTCTGACAACTGAGGTGGCCCCGGCACTGGGATGTACGGAGCCCATTGCCATCGCCCTGGCGACGGCGGCCGCCGCATCCCTGATGCCGGCAGACACCATCGAACGGGTCGAAATATGGGTGGACCCGAATATTTATAAAAACGGCGTTGCCGTGGCCATTCCCGGAACCCAGGGGAACACCGGGCTTGACTTGGCGGCGGCCATCGGAGCGCTGGGCGGAGACCCGAAGCGTCGACTGGAGGTCTTGGAGCCGATTACCGACGATGTTGTTACTGCCGCAAAAGCGCTGGTCGGCTCCGGACGGGTTACCGTCAATCTGCTGCAGGATCAAAAGGGATTGTTCATCCAAGGAAAAGTCGCCGGGAATGGAAAAACAGCCGAGTGCGTTATCCGCGATTATCATGACAATATTGTGAGCCTGAGCCTAAATGATCGCCCCGTCAAAGACAGCACCTTGCTTCAGACCGATGCTCGACACAAGAACAAGATCGATCCCCGCGAACTGGAAGCATGGCTGAAACAGCTTACACTGAGTGACCTGATGCGCCTGGTCGATGACATGGATGCAGAGGACCTGGCGTTCATCAAAGAAGGCGTTCAATACAACGTTCGTCTGGCCGAGCATGGGCTGAAATTCGGTTCCGGATTGGGGATTGGAAAAACACTGGAACGCCTTGTCCGCCAGAAACTGATTAAGAAAGATATGATACTGGCGGCTCGGATCCTGACATCCGCCGCCTCGGATGCCCGGATGCAGGGTGTCAAGCTGCCTGCCATGAGTTCAGCCGGAAGCGGGAACCATGGTCTGACGGCTGTTCTGCCGATATGGGCGGTGAAGGACTACGTGGACTGTGACGAAACCAGCGTTCTTGAAGCGGTTTGTCTCAGCCATATTCTCACGGCATACGTTAAGGCGCACACGGGACGGCTGACAGCTGTCTGTGGGTGTTCGGTGGCTGCCGGGGCCGGAGCCACCGCCGGAATCACCTACCTTCTTGGAGGAGATCAGAAGCACATCGCCGGGGCCATCATGAATCTGACGGAAGACCTGGCGGGCGTGATCTGCGATGGGGCCAAGGCCGGTTGTTCTCTAAAGCTGGCCACCGCTGCAGGTACTGCCGTTCAATCGGCGCTCTTTGCCCTCCAGGGCGTTCACGTCCAGGCCACGGATGGCATCATCAGTGCTTCACCGGAAACGACCATGAAGAACATCGGGGAATTGAGCGTTCAGGGGATGGTGGAGGCGGATCGCACCATTCTCAAGATTATGCTGGAGAAGCAATTCGGCAACGTATCCTAACCCACCATTGTATGAAATTTATTCAGCTAAGGCCGATTTTTTTCCGAAACGCTCCTTTAAACGGCGTGAGAAACGCCTGGCCTTAATAATGACGAAAATCGTCAAACCGGTTAGAATCGCCAGAAAAACGATGTTAAATAACGGAAAGTGGCTGTACGCTTGGTCCACGGATCTCATACTGACGGCGTTCGGGAACATGGAAAGCATATTGATTCGCCACCCGTAATACTTCACCAGAACCCATGGCTTCGGGGTCGTTTCTAAAAATGCCTGGGCTTGGGCGGTTACGTCGGCGCTGTTGAACTTGAAGTAGGGGGGCCACCCCCAGCCGGTATCCTCATTTCGAAACACCCGTATCTTGCCATTGCGATTAATGGTGTTGATGAATCGCACATCCTGAATCTGAATTTTCCCACTGCCACTCTTCCCGGTGCCTTCGGTACGGATCTGTCCGCTGCCGCTTTTTCCGGTATACTTCGTGTCGGTTCCGGTGATCTGGACCACATCGGTTCGGGGCAGATTGTAGCATAGAAATCCGGTAATCAGGATTGCCAGAATCAGCCAGAGGGCAATTTTAATCTTCTTACCAATCGTCATGAACACTTCTCCATCGTTGTCTAATCCCGCTTTTCATGCATAGACACCCTGTGCCGCCAGAATCGCAGCAGAATATCTCCTGGCTCCTCTTACCATGATTAGGATCATTAGCAAACTCAATTGGGTATTGACCTGTTTGTCTAAACGGCTATAATGCATGGCATTTTAGGCGACGATGCCTGCAAATGCGGGGCTTCGGGCGTCATCGTTCCGCTATGATCGGAGAACCATCAAACCCCAAAATTTAGGATTCACCCATGGCAGCGATTCGACCCAGGCTCATACTAACAATTGTTTTGCTGATCGCAAGCACGTTCCCCATCGGTTGTGCCGGCAACCGTGCGGGTTCATCAAAATCCTCGGCTTCCGGAGAAACCATCTCCGTTGTTCGGGCCGACTATGAGAAACTGGTCCACGAGGTCCAGCAGCTGCGGCAGGAACTGACTCAGCGCAACAAGGAGGTTGCCGCCTTGACAGACGAGCTGCGGACGGAAAAAGCGCTGGAAAAACAGATGGCCGAGCTCCAGCTTCGGGTGGTGGAAAAAGATGCTCTAACGGAACAGTTGCAGCAACGGCAGGACTTTTTGCAGAATCAGTTCGACGATGCCATTCAGGAGGTGGTCAGGGCGAAAGCCCGGCTGCGTAGCCTGGAAAGCAAGGCTGAAGCCGCCTCGAACATGGCCGAAACCGAAATCGCCCTAAAAACCATTAAGATTCACTATCCCAATGCCGAGACGGATCCTGAAATTATCCAGGCCTCGAATTTGCTCAGTATGAGTTCCGAAGAATTCGAGAAGCAGAATTTTGGCGGCGCGTTGTACCTTGCGATCCAGGCCGCCAGCGTCATCAACAGTGCCAGGGGGCGATTGATCGTGCGTGAGACCGGCGACCTTCAGCCGGGAGAAGTCCCCTTTGCCGTACCCCTGGACCTGTCCGTCATCAAAGTCAGCAACATCCGACAGGGTCCCGGCTTTCAGTACCCGGTGGTGGGCACCCTCCCGCCGCAAACTCCGGTCACCGGCTTTGCACGCAAAGGCGACTGGGTTCGGATCACGGATGAAAATGGCTTGAGCGGCTGGATCTATCAGTCCCTCGTCGCGGGGCAGTAAGAACCGATCAAAGCCCGTCTTCCTCAACCCATATCCTCTACTGGTGTGCTTCCTCGGGCATTACACGATTCCGACCGCTTTTCTTTGCTTCATACAGCGCATCATCGGCAGTCTGGATGAGGGCCTCTTCACCCGTTCCGTCATGAGGATAGGAGGATACGCCGACACTGATCGTGATCTTGGCCTTTTTGGCCTTTTTGCCCTTTGGGGCAAAGGATTTTTTCTCGACCGCGGCCCGGATCCGTTCGGCTGCCTGCACGGCTTCATCCATGGGCGTTTCCGGCAGGATGATCAGGAACTCCTCACCACCATATCTGGCCACATAGTCACAGCTGCGAACCGACGATTTAAAAATAGCGGCAACCTTCCGTAACACGTCATCGCCGGCCAGATGCCCGAAGTTGTCATTAAACTGTTTGAAATGGTCGATATCCAGCATGAGGATACTGAATTCGTGCTGATGTCGTTCGGATCTGGCAAATTCATTGACGAGGGTTTCGTGGAGATGCTCACGGTTGAAGAGGCCTGTGAGACTGTCCGTTACAGACAATTCCCTGAGTTCAATGTTTCGCTCCTCCAATGCCTGGTTTACGGCGGCAAGCTTGTCCCGTCCCTGGCGCAACCGCTCGACCATATGATTAAACACATTGGTCATAAATCCCAGTTCGCCACCGGTGACCGGCGGGAGGCTGACCTCAAGATCCCCGGAAGCCACTTTATCGGCTCCCTGAATCAGACGGTTGAGCGGGCCGACGATGGTGAGGCCCAGAAGATAGGCGGACAGCCCCACCAGAAGTAGGATACCGGCAACAAAGGCGATGGTGATATTGCGTAGGTGAAAAATTTCGGCGTAGGCTTTCTCTCTTTCCAACTCTCCAACAATACCCCAGCCGGTTTGAGGAATCTTATTCAACGCACCGATCACATCGATATTTCTGGAGTTGCTGAACTCCATCACCACCGCCTCCAGGACAAACAGCCGCTTGGTGGTTTTGGCTGAGAGACGCGTGTCCATAAACCCGGCGCCGGGGGACTGTGTCCCCGCCAGCAAAGCGCCCTCGGGCGTAATGACATAGAGATTTCCCGCTTCTTCAAAGTTATAGGTATCAAGAATCTCTTGAAGGGTTTTAAAATTGAGTTTCGCGACCAAGACTCCCAGCAGCTTACCGCGTGCACTGAAAATGGGGGCTGCCATTGTCATGATCCCTGTTTTGTGGAACTCATCCCACACGGGAACACCGATAATGGGATTTCCGGAGTTGGCAAGCTTGATCCAGTTTCCGGGAAGGTGCACGGCAGTTTTTCCCTTGGCGCTGGAAGCCACCACAGTCTCTTTCTTGTCGACGACCATGAGTTCCTCATAATCGACGAACTTCTCCCTGACCGATCGCAAATAATCGGTGATCTGCCGCCGGGCAGCGTTGCGCTGCTCCTTGGAAGATCTGGAACGTTGCATCGTCTCCAAATTCTTGGAGACCACGAAGGAACTGGAAAACACACGGATGTCGTACAATCTTTCTTTTAACCACAAATCTATTTCGCGAGATGTATGTGAGGTGACACTCTGGATCTCCTGGTGAATTGTTTCCGTTAAAAAACGCCGGTTGTTCACGTAGGAGAGCCAACCCATCGCCAGGGAAGGGATCAGAGTGGAAATCAAGGCGAAAATCGTAATTTTGCTTCGGATGCTCTGGAGTCCGAACTTATTCAGAAACCCGCTTGTGGATACTTCCCAGGATGCCAATGGCTACCTCCTTTTTCATTATTCACAGGGGCGACGTGAACCATTGAAAGATTTCATGAACTACCGAGATCCATCTCGGAGCGGATCATCCGGAAGTGAGGAATTCCGGCTTCCTCGAAACGCTCCCCTTGCACCACGAAACCATGAACGGCATAGAATTCCGTTAGATGGGTCTGGGCGTGAATCAGAAACTTATGGAATCCGTTTTTCCGGACCAGGTCCATCATATAATCGACCAACCGATGGCCATAGTCCTTTTTCCGATACCGGGAACGGACGGCCAGGCGTTCGAGTTTGGCGGTGGTTCCCAGAAACCGGATCCGACCGGCGGCCACCGGCTCTCCGTCAATTTCACCGAGGACATGCACGGATGAAAATTCGTATTCATCAATTTCTTCCACAAAGGGGACGGCCTGTTCTTCCATAAAGACAATGCCCCGCACAATAAAGACCTTGATGAGATCATGGTAGGAATCCGCCAATCGAAACATATCAGAACTTTTCAGTACTTTTGAAAAAATCCGTGATAGCCGTAATGGTTTCGCCGTCCATACGGATCAATGTGACCCCCTCATTGTCATAAGGCCTTTGATCGCGGTCGACCCCCTTGTTTCGCCAGTGAACGGCGGTCCATTTGCCCTGTGAGATCACCCGCAGCACATCGAAGTGCAGCTCCGGGAATCTCCGGAAAAGGGCCTTGAAAAAGGTCACAATTCGACGGCGCCCGGAGATTAACGGGGTTTTGGGAAAATCGAGGGTTGCATCTTCGCTCAGCACCATCGGCATTTCGTTAAAATCACGGGCGTTGATAATTTCAAAAAGCCTTTCGCCATGCATGGTGATCGTTTCCTGAATTCGGATTCCTAAAAAGTTGTTATCTCAAAAACTATCCTGGAATGGTCCGCTTGAATACCGTATTTGGCGACACAAGTTCTTGCATCGGGTATGGATTCTTTGGCACAATCCATTTTCAAACGTGTCAAGAAATGCCCCGGGTCGAGAACCCACAAACGATCCTTTGGACAGACCGACGATATTCTACCAAATTTATACACAAGGGGGCAAATATGAGGTGGAGACAGTTCTTCACGCGGATAAAATCGATGGATGCCGGACAGGCTCGGGATTATATCTCCGGCCACAATCCCGAGGAGGTGACCCTCCTGGATGTCCGCCAGCCGAAGGAGTACAAAACAGGGCATCTTCCGGGTGCAAAGCTGATCCCCCTGCCGGAATTGGGCGATCGCGTCCATGAAATCGATCCGAATAAACCGGCCATTGTTTACTGAGCCGTCGGGGGCCGCAGCCGGGTGGCTGTGCAAATGATGAAGAAAAAAGGGTTTCAGGATGTGTACAATCTTTCGGGCGGGATCAAAGCGTGGCATGGAGAGACCGCCATCGGGCCGGTAGAACAGGGGCTACCGTTGTTTGAAGACCGGATGTCCCCGGAAGATAGCCTGCTGGTGGCATTCTCTCTGGAGCAGGGGCTTCGAGACTTTTACCTCTCCATGGGGCAGAACGTCACGTCGGGCGAAGTTGCGCGTATTTTTGAGCGCCTGGCTCAAATCGAAGTCAAACACCAGGAACGCATCTTCAATGAATACGTCGCCATCGTTGATTCCGCCATATCCCGACAAGAGTTCGAGGAGCATACGATAAAGGGTGTCATGGAGGGGGGGATGACCACCGAAGCGTATGTGGAAATGTTTCATCCCCGTTTAGCTTCGGCGATCGATGTGGTCAGTTTGGCCATGTCCATTGAGGCCCAGGCCCTCGATTTATATCAACGTGCTGCGGAAACCACCGACAACCCACGGACGAAACGTCTTTTGATGGACATCGCCGGCGAAGAGCGCAGCCATCTCAATCGCCTCGGGGAATTGATGGATGGTTTGGAGGAAAGGTAAATGGGTGCACATCTTGTGCTCGTTGGTGGCGGGCATGCACACATGGTCACGCTGTCGAAAATACATGAATTTGTATCCCGCGGTCACCGGGTGACCGTCATCGGCCCTTCTACCCATCACTATTATTCCGGGATGGGACCTGGCATGTTGAGCAAGATATATACGCCTGAGGAGATCCGGTTTGCCACAGAGCATGTGGTGGTCACGCAGGGCGGCAGATTTGTCCTGGGCAAGGTGACTCATATCGATCCCGTGGAACGCCGTGTGTTCACCGATGACGGGGAACATGTGACCTATGATGTACTATCCTTTAATGCGGGCAGCTATGTTCCTCGAGATCGTGTTGCCCACGAAGACGGGGACCTTTATTCGGCCAAACCCATCGAACGGTTGCTGGAGGCTCAAAAACGGCTGCTGGCACTGTGTAAGACAAAACGGGTGACGGTCGGCGTCGTGGGTGGCGGAGCTGCCGCTGTGGAACTGGCGGGAAACGTATGGCGGCTGGTCACGCATTACGGGGGTGACGGCCACCGGGTGATCCTGTTCACCGGCAATGAAATTCTCGAACGGTTTCCGGAGAAGGTGCGCAGGGCCGGGCGCCGGTCCCTGAGCCGCCGAGGAATCCGGGTTCATGAAAACTGTTACGTGTCCCGCATCTCTTCCGGAGAAATTAGCCTCGAATCCGGAAAGACCGTTCCGGTGGACGTCACGTTTTTAGCGGTGGGCGTGATGCCCTCTGAAATTTTTACCAGATCGAACCTGCCGGTTGGTCCGGACGGCGGATTGAGGGTCAATGAATATCTTCATTGCAGAGATTATCCCAACATTTTCGGGGGAGGGGACTGTATCTATTTCGATAAGCAACCCCTGGAAAAGGTGGGGGTCTATGCCGTCCGTCAAAATCCGGTCCTGTTCCATAATTTGTTGGCGTCTCTGGAGGATGCCCCCCTGATACCGTTTGATCCCGGAGGGGATTATTTGCTCATCTTCAATATGGGGGACGGCACGGGAATCTTCTACAAAAAAGGGGTCCTTCTTGGCGGCCGCCTGGCATTCCGAATCAAGGACACCATCGATCGACGCTTTATGCGAAAGTTTCAGGCGTTTGAGTGAACCTGTGGATGTGTAACATGTTCTGGAACCGCGATTATCTGTGAAGCATATAACTTCGTTGGAGCTGGGTTTGCCGGTTTGCCGGTAAAAACAAGATGAGTCCCAGCAGAGCTGGGACTCACGGGCAAACGGGCAAACGGGCAAACGGGCCAACCGGCTAACCGGCTAACCTATATTATTTTTTCTGCATCTGACTTGCCGCGCACTCGTTTTTACCCAGGTCGAGAACATCCTGCTGCTCGTCATCCACTTCCACGAGTCCTGCATTGATTTCCCGAATTTTTACATACTCTTCCGGCTGCTTCCGCATGTTGGATTTGATGAACTCGTAGAAGGCCGCTTGGTCGGTAATGCCGTATATATCCTTGTTAATTTCTCGGATCTCGCCCATGGGAGACATAAACATGAGATTTGAGCCGGCCTCTTTCCAGTCCATGTAATGGCCCGGCAGAACCTGGGTGGTCTCCGGCATGGGATTCAATATATTGGTCATGGTGTTAAACAGCATTTCGGACCACTCTTCGGCCATTCCCCCGAGATCAGGTCTTCCGATGGAGTAAATAAATACCGTATCCCCGGAAATCAGATAGGTGTCGTCTATCAGGTAGCATGTGCTTCCCGGCGTATGTCCCGGCGTGTGCATCACCTTGACTTCAGGGCCCCCTTCCGTAAACGTATAGATATCGCCGTCTTTTGCGGAAGTATAAGGGAAACGGGCCTCTTTGAAATCCGGTTCGGGCGCCATGATTCGGGCGCCGGTGACACGGCTGAGGGGTTGGCTCCCGGAGATATAGTCTGCTTGCCGATGGGTCTCTAAGGTTTGAATGATGGCGCATCCGCGTTCTTCTGCAAAGGCCTGGTAGGCAGCGATGCTTTTGGCCGGGTCGAACACCATCATCTCCTGGCCGAAAACCAGACCATAACTGCAGGAGGCCTTTCCCGGACGCCGAAACTGGAAGAGCTCGTAGTCGTCCCCCTCGTTGACACGAATGGGAGCCAGCAGGTTTCCCCAAGACACAATTCCCTGGGTAAGGTAGGCAATGTCCTGGTGTCCGTGGTTTTCGAGGATTTCTCCGACGAATTTGGCAGAGCCCTCCTTCGCGCACACGATTTTGATCTTTTTTCCCTTGGGGACCTTTGCAACACTTTCCGATTCATGCTCTATGAACTCCATGTAGGGTACATTGATCATATCAATCGGGTGCGGCCCCTCCACTTTAAAACGCCCGAATTCCTCGTCGTTGCGCACGTCCAAGAGCAAAAAATCTTCTTTGGTTGTGAGCCATTCGAACAAATCCGCTGCGTCATACGGTGTAACCGGCATACAGCCTCCTTTCCATTCTCCGAGAATCCACGGCGTGGAAACTCGGATTGCAAGTTAATTTTTTAGACGACAGATCATGATTATTCCGTCCACCAGGAACAAGAATTTTAATCCGATTCTTCCGGATTACTTCGGATCCCAGAAGTTGTGGAGCCACATATGGGAATATGGTTTCATTGGACGGCCGCCAGCCAGGACCAAACCAGCAGGCCAATGGTGATGGCCCAGGCCGCCCGCTGGTAAGTGTCGGGCAAAAACGTATCGATGTATCGACGATAGGCCAGACATAGCATCATTCCGACCAGAAAACCGAACAAATGGGCGGTGATGTCGGAATGGGGGCCGGTGCCCAGAAGTGCAAGAAGTCCCAATCCAGCGGCGATCGGTAGCCATACCGGTTTCCGTTGCCCCCGTTCCCGCCGCCTTTTCAGAAAGGAATGGGCGGTCAGAATCCCCACCGCGCCAAACACGGATGTGGACGCCCCGATGGAAACATGGGTGCTTTCTACCGCCCAGGCATTGACCAGGTTTCCGATTATTCCGGCCAAGAGAATCAGCAGCCAGCCCACACCGGATCCCATCAGATTGCAAACCGCCGTTCCGAATATCGCAACTCCGGCGACATTCCCCGCGAGGTGCAGAAAATCCGCATGCAGGAAAAGAGAGGTCACGGTCCGATAGAGCTCACCATCGAGAATTCGGGATGACATGGCACCGAAATCCTGGATCGCGGATTGGGACAGGCCATCGCGGTAGGTTGTGAGAAAACAGGTTAACAACAGGAGAGATACCCAGACCCCTGAAAAGGTCTTTTGGATGTCAGGCTCACGTGGTGCATCCAGGATAGGTACATGGGGGTTTTCCTGAAGGTAGCGGTCGATCAATTCCATGGCTTCGTCATAGGCGTCTTCCGAAACCCAGATTTCCCAGCCCTGGGTTGTCCTTCGAACCGAATAGGGCAGCCCATATGAGGTCAGCACCAGACCATAGGTGTTGGCTTGATCCTCGGTCAGTTCGCCATGAAGTGCGATCATCTGCATGGCCGGCTCATGCTCCTGCTTGCTTCTAAAGGTTCCTCGAAGGTGGGCTTGGTATCGGCAACGGAATATAACACCTGGTCTCTGTATTGACCAGGGTGAGAGCTTTCGCGGAGTTCAAAAAAATGATGGTTTGGGAGGCGGGTGCGATTAAGGCGAATGAGGCGGGATCCGTCCGGGGTTGGAAAGAGGCTAAAAAACCGGCGGCGGGAGCGCTCCCGCCACCGGTTTTCAGATTATTGAAAAAAATTCACACACTGTTCGGGCTAGGCGACCTCCTCATAGTCCGCATTCACGACCTCGTCATCGCCGGAGGCCTGGGTGGAAGATGCGGGACCCTGGGCGCCGTTTCCCCCTGCTGACGTGTTATATGCGGACTCGGCCAGTTTATGGGACAGCTGGGTCAACTCACTCGCCCGGCTCCGGATGATTTCCGGGTCATCTCCGGTAAGGGCTTCCTTGAGCCGTCCGATGGCGCTCTGAACCCCTGCCAGGGTTGCCGGATCGACCTTTCCGTTCATGCCGCTCATCGATTTCTCGGTGGAGTAAATCAAGGCGTCCCCTTGGTTTCTGGCATCCACCAGTTCCCGCTTTGTTTTGTCTTCGGCGGCATGCAATTCCGCGTCTTTCACCAGGCGGTCAATCTCGTCCTGGGTCAGGCCGGATGAAGCCGTAATCCGGATGGATTGCTCCTTTCCGGTTCCCTGATCCCGGGCCGAAACATTCACAATGCCGTCCGCATCGATATCAAACGTCACCTCGATCTGGGGCATGCCCCGGGGGGCCGGTGCAATACCGACCAGTTCGAAACGGCCCAGCGTTTTGTTATCGGTTGCCATTTTGCGTTCACCTTGAAGCACGTGAACGGTCACGGCCGGTTGGTTGTCCTCGGCCGTTGAGAAAATTTCTGACTTTTTGGCCGGAATCGTGGTATTTTTCTCGATTAACGTGGTCATGACACCACCAAGTGTTTCGATACCCAGTGAAAGCGGAGTGACGTCCAGAAGAAGTACATCCTGAACATTTCCGTCCATCACGCCGCCCTGTATCGCAGCCCCAATGGCGACCACCTCGTCCGGATTGACGCTCTTGTTGGGATCTTTTCCGAAAATGCGGCGCACTCTCTCCTGTACTGCCGGCATCCGGGTCATCCCGCCGACCAAAATGACCTCATCCATCTGCCCGGCGCTCAGGCCCGCATCCCTCAAGGCTAGGGTGCAAGGCTCTTCCAGTTTATCCAAAAGACCGCTCACCAGTGACTCCAGCTTGGCGCGGGTGATTTTCATGGTCAGATGTTTCGGCCCATTGGCATCGGCAGTTACAAACGGGAGATTGATATCCGTCTCCATTGTGGTGGAGAGCTCCATTTTCGCCTTCTCAGCGGCCTCTTTGAGGCGCTGGAGGGCCATTTTGTCATCTCTCAAATCGATTCCCTGATCCTTTTTGAACTCATCGGCCAGGTATTCAATGATCTTTAGATCAAAATCTTCACCTCCCAAATGGGTGTTGCCATTGGTGGATTTCACCTCAAACACACCCTCTCCGATTTCCAGAATGGAAATGTCAAACGTTCCCCCTCCAAGGTCGAATACGGCGATACGTTGATCGTTTCGTTTGTCGAGGCCATAGGCCAGGGATGCCGCCGTCGGTTCATTGATGATCCGCTGCACATTCAGCCCGGCGATTTTTCCAGCATCCTTCGTTGCCTGGCGTTGACTGTCGTTGAAGTAGGCGGGAACGGTAATGACTGCGTCGGTCACCGATCCCCCCAGGTGTGCTTCGGCCGTCTTTTTGATGTTGGCCAAAATGGTGGAAGAAATTTCCGCAGGACTGTAAAGTTTTCCCTGAATTCGGATATGGGCGTCCCCATTGGGCGCCGTTTCGATCCCATAGGGAAGTACCGCCTGATCCTCCTGAACCTCCGTGGAGTCGTATTTCCGCCCGATCAGCCGTTTAACTCCGAATACCGTATGCTCTGGATTGGTCACGGCTTGGCGCTTGGCAACTTGCCCGACCAATCGCTCTCCCTTGTCCGTAATGGCAACGACGGAAGGGGTTGTCCTCCCACCCTCTTCATTCGTGATGACGTTTCCATCTTTGCCCTCCAGGACCGCCACACAGGAATTGGTCGTCCCAAGGTCTATTCCAATTGTTTTTCCCATAACAAACACCTCCTGGTGCCGTAACGGCACTTCGTCAAATTATGCAGATATTCAATGAATTGTTGACCCAGAAAATAAGAGTGGTGGGCAATATGTCAATATAAAAACATTACTATTTATTATATTATGAAATTAATAATATTTTTGGATCTCTTCTGTGCTGGCCGTGGTTGGAATAGGGCACTGAGGATGGGTCCTGTCATTGCCAGAGGTGTGTAACAAAGGTCGTTTTAGGAGCTTTTCGTGTGACCCGTGTAGTATTCCATGCCGAGGGTTCCATTGACGGTGGGCAGGACATCCAAGGGGGGCTTGTCATAGCTGAATACCAGCTTCAACAACGTCTGGACGATTCGAAAGGTAACCCCCCAGAGGATTTCGACAAAGCGGTCGTCCTCGAGGTGGAAGGCAGGAAATTTTTGAGATACGACACCCAATCGGGCGGCCACTTTCGGAGCATAAGAAATATGGTAGGTTCGGTAATTCCGGTGGTCGAGGAGGTTACGGACCGGTATGGTGATAATCCGTTCCACCTCCCAATTCGTTTTGAAGCGCTGCTTGGATTCCAGCCAAACAACCATCGGTTGAATCTGTCGATCAAACATCACCAGTTGCTGCGCCGGAAGTGGACCGAGAAATCGAACGCCATGGGGGAACAGGCTCATCTCTTCAAGACTCTCCCGCAGACCCGTGGCCAGCACCAATGCCATGTCATCGACATCCTCGCGCGATCGTTGTTGCCAAAAATGCCAGTACGGCCATTGGGTTAACGGAGACCCGGATAGCTGGAGAGATTGCGCAATCATACGATCCAGGGGCAGTTCGGAACCGCCTCCAGGAAAACACAGATCACCGGGCTGCCTGACCTGATCGGACCGTTTGTTGAGAATCAGATGCGGACTGCCGTCCTCAGGAGATGTCCACAACGGCACCAGTACCGAGGACGAGGGGATCGTCTGACGGGATGGATTGTTGGCCGTTGCGGTTTCAAGGGCCTGCCGGTAGAGAACTTCGGCGATGTGTCGTTTCAGATCAGATATGTCTTGAAGCAGGTTGTCCATTTTTTATCCAACCGAGGAAAGTTCTCTTTCATATCCTTACCAGATTGGGTATTCCTATGATACCTGTCAAAGATATTTTCCGGGTTATAGTGGCAATCGCTATAATTGTGTAAAGGGTGTTGGCCATGACGACACTGGACATTCTGAGCATCCCATTAAAGGGCGTGCAACTCATCGAAGCCGGGGCCGGCACCGGAAAAACATACACCATTACCAATCTGTATGTAAGACTCATTTTGGAAACCGGCGTTTCGCCGGATTCTATTCTGGTGGTAACCTTCACCAATGCTGCCACTGAAGAGCTGACAGAGCGGATCCGCAGGCGGCTGCGTGACGCCAGACGGACGGCAACGGGCGACACCGGCAGCGATACGTTCCTGATGAAGGTCCTTGAACGGGTAGGGGACCGGCCTCTGGCGATTCATCGATTGGATGATGCCCTGGCCGGTTTTGATCAGGCGGCCATCTGCACCATCCATGGATTCTGTCACAGGGCGCTCCGGGACCATGCATTCGAAACCGGAATACCCTTTGATATGGAACTGGTTTCGGATCCGTCTTCGTTGCTGATGGACATTGCCGCCGATTTCTGGCGCACTCACGTGTATGATGTCCCTTCCGAGCTGGCCGCCTATCTCTTGGCCCGGACCCATGGCCCCTCCTATTTTTCAGAGTTGATAAAGACGTCTCACTTGGCCGGAGTGACGGTCCTTCCCGAGCCCCGAAGACCGGAACTGACCCATCTGGATGACTTCCGCCACCTCTTTTCGACGTTGCGCCAGGACTGGCCGGCGGCCCGGCAGACCATTACCCGGTGCCTCATGGATCCATCCCTAAAAGGCAATGTCTACGGTTCTCTCCGTCCGTCCGCTGATGTTCACGTGACCCCCCGCCAAATGAAGGTGAATGCCCTGGTCGCCGCCATGGATCGATTCACCGGATCGGATCCGCCTGGATGGCCGATCCCATCAGAACTCGAAAAATTAACGACGGGCAAGATCACCGCTTCCACCCGAAAAACGGCGTCACCCCCAACCCATGGATTTTTTGAGCTTTGCCAGAGGTTTTGGAGAACCTCTCATCACCTGGGCGAAGAAATGGAAGCCTACCATCGTTTTCTCAAAACGGTGTTTATTCCGTATGCTCAAAAGACGATAAAGGCCCGAAAACAAAAGCGGAATATCCTGTTTTACGAGGATTTGCTCGTCCGCCTGGAGGATGTTCTGGTGAAGGAACAGACCAACGGACGCCCCCGGTTGGCCGAACAGATCGGGCATCGGTATCGCGCCGCCCTGGTGGATGAGTTCCAGGATACGGACTTCATCCAATATTCGATCTTCTCCAAACTGTTCGATGCCGATGACACGCTCCTGTGCATGATCGGCGATCCAAAACAGGCCATCTACGGCTTTCGGGGCGCAGACGTCTATTCCTATTTGTCCGCAGCCCGACGGGCGGATGAACGCCACACTCTAACATGCAACTGGCGCTCCTCTGACGGACTGATTCATGCCGTGAACACTCTGTTCTCAAATGTGGATGATCCTTTTGTATTTCAGGATATTGCGTTTTTACCCGGAGAATCCGCGCCCATTTCATTGGACAACCCATTCCAAGCCACATCGTCGTTGATGATGTGGCTGCTGCCCCATCCCCCCGGGAAACGACTGGCCAAAGGAAAAGCGGTGGATGTTCTGGTGAAAGCCGTTACCCACGAAACTTCGAGACTCATTGGCACCGGAATCCCGCCCGGTGATATAGCGGTTCTGGTCCGCACCCATCGTCAGGCTCGCCTTGTGAAGTCCTTCATGAGTCAATGTCATGTTCCCGCGGTCCTCTTGAACACCGGCAACATTTTCGAAACCGATGACGCTGCAGAAATGCTCCGGCTGCTCTCCGGAATTCTGGTACCCGGCCGCCCGGATGTGACTCGGGGAGCCCTTACTACGGTGCTCATGGGAGGCACCGGAAGCGAATGGGTGGCCGATCAAAGCGATGCGGATACCTGGGAAGATCGCGTCGATGCATTTCAAGAGTACCATCGCCTTTGGTCATCCTACGGATTCATTCAAATGTTTCGAGATCTGATGGCGCGGGAAAAAATACGGGAACGGCTGCTCGGCCTGCCCGACGGTGAACGACGACTGACCAATGTCCTTCATTTGGCAGAAATCCTCCACCGGGAGGCTCTAAGTCGGCACTCCGGAATGACCGGCATCGTAAACTGGCTCAAGCAGCAAATGAATGTCCGCTCCCGGCGTACCGAAGAACACCAGTTGCGTCTGGAAAGCGACTCGGATGCTGTTCGGATTGTCACCGTGCATGGCAGTAAAGGTCTTGAATTCCCAATAGTTTTCTGTCCTTTCATGTGGGACGGGGTTGACATGTCGGCGGAAGACATCTGGTTCCACGACCCGGCCCGGAACTTCCGTGTAACCCTGGACCTGGGATCGGATCACGTTGACCATCACCGCCTGGCCGCACGAACCGAAACCTTGGCCGAAAACCTTCGCCTCCTGTACGTTGCTCTGACAAGGGCAAAATATCGTTGCTACACAGCGTGGGGCCGCATCCATCAGGCAGAAACCGCCGCACTGGCGTACCTGATCCACGGAAACGGTCTCTCCCGGCACACGGATCCGGTGACAGCGATGGCCCGGCAGATGCAAGAAATTTCCGACGAGCATTTTTCTAAAGATATCCACAGGCTGGTCCGGCGAGGGGAAGGCCACATTACCACAAAACGGATTGAGAGTAATCCAGCACGATCTCGGCGTGCGACGGAAACACCAACGCCAGTGCTGAATCGCCGGTCCTTCCGCACCGCCATCGATGGATCCTGGAATATCACCAGTTATACCGGTCTGATGCGCCATGGCGACCGCGACGGGACCCACCGTGGAGACCATTTACCCGATCATGACGCCCAGACAATCCGGGTGTCCTCCGGAACGACATCCTCATCGGTGTCCCTGAATGAGCCCCAGGGAATCGGCGCTTTTCCGGCGGGTGCCCGTGCCGGCGCATTCTTCCATGATGTGCTGGAATACCTTGATTTCACAAGCCGGGATCGCGACGCTCAAGGGAAACTCATCTCCGAAAAGCTGACACTCCACGGTTTTGATCCGGGGTGGCTCGCTGCCATACAGAGTTCCATTGAAAACGTGATATCCGTTCGCCTGGAAGAGGGCGTTTCCTTGTCCAGCGTATCTAAGGATACCCGGATCAGCGAACTGGGTTTTTATTATCCGTTGAATCGAACGACCCCCAAGGACTTGGTTGCCATATTCTCTCAAACAGGAGATGACCGCTTGCCACCCGGTGTATCAGAGGCCCTCGGGCGGCTCAGGTTTTCGACCACCCGGGGGTTTATGCGGGGATTTATCGACCTCGTATTTCAACAGGGGGGGCGCTACTATCTTCTGGATTGGAAATCTAACCGTCTCGGTACCGATCCTGCCGCATACGGACCAGACACCCTTGCCCGCGTCATGGCCGAAGAAAATTATTTCCTTCAATATCACGTTTACGTGATGGCGCTTCACTTGTACCTGCAGCGCCGGGTTCCGGAGTATCAATATGAAACGCACTTCGGTGCGGTGTACTATGTATTCCTGCGTGGTCTCGACCCCCAGAGAGAACCGGGATGGGGGGTGTATCGGGCACGCCCAACCTCAGCGCTGATCGAAAATTTGGTGAAAGCGCTGTTGCCATAACTTAATGTAAAATATGATTAAATATAATATAAATGACTATTATCGTAAAGATAATATAAACTATTTTGATTTAAAATTGGGCCGCTATTTTGCTGCCCTGGACTCGGATCCGGATCCACTGGTTTCGTTGACGTTTGCTCTTACCAGTCGGGAAACCGCCGCAGGCCATGTTTGCCTGGATCTGGTCCAGTTCACGCGGCAACCGGAATTCTGTACCCCCCAGACTCGATGTGATATTCCGTCCGCGGCGAATATGGACGTCTTGCTGGCAACTTTACGACGGCATCCCGCGGTGGGTGAACCCGGACAACGGCGTCCGTTTATACTGGACGATCACGGACGACTCTACCTGTTTCGGTATTGGCAATACGAGAATTTTCTTGCAGAGCGCATCCGAGAAAGGGCGTCGAGAACCATCGACATTACCGATATTCCCAGGTTCAAGGATGGATTTTGGCGGTTGTTTCCGGAGGAAAGCGAGCAAGAGGGATTCAGTGATCAGACGCTGGCCGCGGCGATTGCGGCCTTAAAGCCATTCTGTGTCATCTCGGGGGGGCCGGGAACCGGGAAAACATCATTGATATCCAAAATTCTGATTTTCTTGCTGGCACACGAAAGGGGAGGCGATATGCACGTCCATCTGACCGCCCCCACCGGAAAAGCGGCCGCACGCCTAACCGAGTCGATTCATTGGTGGACCCCCAGATTGGAAGCATCTCCGGCCATTGCCGCCGCCATGCCAACGGAAGCCAGAACCATTCACCGCACATTGGGAGGACGCTGGGGAACTCCCTACTTTGATCACAACACGGACAATCCACTTTCAACGGACCTTGTGGTGGTCGACGAGGCCTCCATGGTCGATATCGCGCTCATGGCGAAACTGGTGAGCGCGATTCCGACCCAGGCCCGGCTCATTCTTGTGGGCGATCGGGATCAATTGGCCTCGGTGGAACCGGGCGCCGTTTTCGGGGATATTTGCCCGAAAAACAATACCATGGGGTTCAGTGGCCAACTCCAGGAATCTATCCGATATCTAACCGGACGTGATCCGGATCCCGTAACCGCCTGGAAGGCCGGAGGGCATCCCGCAACGGACACGATCATCTCCCTGAAACGCAGTTATCGGTTCTCGGAAAAAAATGGAATCGGACGGCTTGCCCATGCCGTGAACCAAGGCCATGTGGCGGCGGCTCTGGAGACACTGGAAGACCCAATCTTCCAGCAGAACCTGACATGGATCCACGGTGATCCCGAGACCTTGACCGGAATTCTGGCAGAATCCGTGCTGGATGGTTTCACAGGTTGCCTTACATCCGGAGAGCCCGAGAAAGCACTTGAAATATTTAACCGTTTCAGGGTATTATGCGCCGTCAAGGCAGGACCTTTCGGCGTGGCAGCGCTTAACGATCTGGCATTTCGAGTGCTTAGGGCCCATGGGCTGATTCCTTCCGGCAGTGACACTTGGTACCATGGACGGCCGATATTGATCACCCGGAACGATTATCGTTTGAACCTTTTCAATGGAGACTTCGGCATCGTCGTTTCGGATCGCTCCGGAGGCGGCACCGGCCTGACCGTCTGTTTCCCAGGACCATCCGGAGCCGTGCGGCGCATCTCACCCCGAAGACTCCCGGCCCACGAAACGGCCTTTGCCATGACGGTTCACAAAAGCCAGGGATCCGAATTTGACAAGGTTCTGTTGATCCTGCCGGATAAGGATTCACCGGTGCTCACCCGTGAACTGATCTACACCGCCATCACCCGCGCCCGGGAGCATGTGATGTTGTGTGGAGAGCGTGCCATCATCGCCGCTGCCCTGGATAAACGCATCGAACGATCTTCGGGATTGCGGGACGCCCTTTGGGAATGAGCCGGTCGGTGGGTTCAGTCAAAGCGATACCTGCGGCACGAGCGGGTTGAATTCCAGTGGACGATTCACATGCGCGCCTTCGCGACGTCATAGCAGTGGGGGGGATATGAAAAAAACATCAATTTCAGGAACGGGCCGATATGTACCGCATCGAAAGGTGACCAATGATGACCTGAGCCAATGGATGGAAACCTCCGATGAATGGATTCGACAGCGCACCGGAATCGAACAGCGATACTGGGTCCCCGAAGAGGGCGGTGTCGGCGCTTCGGATCTCGGTCTGGAAGCATCCCGCATCGCTCTTGGTAAAGCCGGATGGGAGCCCGGCGATATCGACCTCATCATTTTCGCAACACTGAGCCCGGACATCTTTTTTCCCGGCCCCGGCTGTTTGATGCAGGAAAAGCTGGGCTTGGATCGAACACCGGCGCTGGATATCCGGCAGCAGTGTACCGGATTTCTATACGGTCTGGCCATGGCAGACGCGTTTATCCGCAGCGGATATTACCGCAGGATATTATTTGTCGGCGGAGAGGTACACAGTACCGGACTGGATCTTTCAACAAAAGGACGGGATGTATCGGCCATCTTCGGAGACGGCGCCGGAGCGGTATGTTTGGAGTATGTCAATGATGAGGCCCCCACGGGCATTCTCGCCTCGGCCCTTCACGCAGAAGGGGCCATGGCCGACAGCCTCATGATTGAAGGCCCGGCGTCCCGCAACTGGCCGAGAATGAGCGAGAAAATGATTCAGGAAGGCCGTCATTACCCGATCATGGACGGCCAAAAAATATTCAAAACCGCAGTCCGGCGCTTGCCGAAAGTGGCTCATCGAACCCTGGCCGAAGCCGGTTTGAAACCGGAAGATATTGACCTGTATATCCCCCATCAGGCCAACTTGCGGATCAACCAGGCCTTTCAGCGGGCCATGGGATTGCCGGAGGACAAAGTGTTTCACAACGTCCAGAAGTTCGGTAACACCACGGCAGCCAGCATCCCCATTGCCCTGGATGAAGCCCTTGAAAAAGGAATTGTCGGCCCCGGAAGCACGGTCATGTTTATTGCCCTGGGTGCCGGATTGACCTGGGGAGCGATCATATATCGGTTTGGACCCAATTCCCACTAGCCTGAACACTGTATGAACTCTTTTCGGCGGATGGCTGAAAAGAATCAATATCAAAGAGTGATTTATTCTACCGAAAGATTGGTGCAATGTCCGGGCTAAAGGCGTGCCATGTCAAAAATTATTGAAAATTTGATAAAAAAAGGTGTCTCAATTCCGAATCCGGACAGCGTGGAAATCGGAGCCGACGTGTCTCCGGATCGGATCTCCGGAGAAAACGTTGTCATCCATACGGGATGTAAAATCTCCGGTGCCAAGACGTTCATCCAGGACGGTTGCCGAATTGGGAGCGAAGGACCGGCTACCTTGGAAGACTGCCGGATCGGAATGGGGGTCATCCTCGGATCCGGCTTTTTTCGAGGGGCGGTGTTTCTCAAGGGGGCCAGCGCCGGCAGCGGCGCCCACGTCCGGGAGGGGACCATTCTGGAAGAACAGGCCAGTATCGCTCACACTGTGGGACTTAAACAGACGCTTCTATTCCCCTTCGTCACCCTGGGCAGCCTGATCAACTTCTGTGATTGCCTCATGGCCGGCGGGTCCAGTCGTAAAAACCACAGCGAGGTGGGGAGCTCGTTCATTCATTTTAACTACACCCCCAACCAGGACAAGGCCACCCCTTCTCTGATGGGTGATGTTCCCCAGGGGGTCATGTTGAACCAGTCGCCGATATTTCTGGGAGGGCAGGGCGGTCTGGTCGGCCCCTGCCGTTTGGCGTTTGGGACCGTCACCGCTGCGGGCACCATTTGGCGCAAGGACGAAACCCAGCCGGGGATGCTGTTGTACGAAGGGTTGGGACGACGCGGTCGCACGCCCTTTAAGGCAGGCCGATACCGGAATGTCAAACGGATTACCATCAACAATCTCACCTACATTGCCAATCTGGTGGCACTATGTCATTGGTATCGCGACGTGCGTGGGCTGTTTGTTTCCGAAAATTTTCCCGAGGCAATTCTGGAGGGCCTTCTGGAAACGGTTCAGACAGGCATCGAAGAACGGATTCACCAATTCGATAAACTCGTTAAAAGCCTGTCCGGATCGATGCCGAATCGCGACGAGATACCAGAAAAAAATATATCAAAACAGGAGCTTAGCCAGAATAACGCTCTGATCCAGGGATGGCCTGAAGTTAAATCCGGACTCATGGACACAGCGGATTTCCCGGGTGATACCCCGCTTCGCGACCGATTTCTGGAAGCCGTCCAACAGCACATTGCCAGTGACGGATCGGACTATCTGAAGGTTGTTAAAGGGCTTCCCCAAACCGCATCGGAACAGGGTACTCAGTGGCTTCAATCCATCGTGGGCCAGGTACTTCAAAAAGGGCTGGAACGGATGCCCACTATTAAAGATGGATCATCTCCCGAATAATTGTAGTTTTTGGACAACAAACGCTGGTAGCTTACCCTTGGCGGTGTGACCCATCAGGGTCCAAGGATCCAACTAATTTGGAGAAGAACCTTAAAGATTAATCGCCGGGTAGGGGAGAACCGATGAAACTGTTCGGGACAGACGGCATTCGGGGGATCGCGAACAAAGAACCGATGACAGTGGACACCGCCCTCAAGGTGGGTCGGGCCGTTTCCGATCACTTGTGCCGGGAAGGTGCCCACAGCATGGTGATCGGCATGGATACCCGGATTTCCGGGAGCATGCTGGCCTGTGCGGTGGCTTCCGGAGCGGCGTCGAACGGAATCGATGTGCATATGGCCGGGGTGGTGCCGACGCCGGCGGTGGCCCGCTTAACCGTTCAGATGGGCGCCGGCGCCGGTATCGTCATTTCCGCTTCTCACAATCCATTCGCGGACAACGGGATCAAGGTGTTTGACGGCAGGGGATTGAAACTGACAGAGGCCGCGGAGCGACAGATTGAAGCGCTGATCACCGCTGACCCTCCGATTTCTGCCCCAACCCATGCTGGCCGGGTAATGCGCCTCCCCCGGGCGGGCGAAGGTTATGTCGACTTTATCGTGGACCGTTTCTCCGACCAGTTGGCGCTGGTGGACCATTTCCCAGTGGTGCTGGATTGTGCCAACGGGGCTACGTTCAAGGTCGCTCCGGAAATTTTTACCCGGCTGGGTGCCGCAGTGACCTCCCTGAACACAACTCCCGATGGAACGAACATCAACCGGGATTGCGGGTCCGAACATCCCGAACACCTGGCCAAAGCCGTGATCCACAACAAGGCCGCAGTGGGATTTGCCTTTGACGGCGACGGTGATCGAGTGGTGGCCATCGATGAGATCGGCCAAATTCTCAGCGGGGATCAAGTCATCGCGATATGCGCATCTTTTCTGAAAAATATCGGAGAGTTGCGAACCAATCGGGTGGTGACCACCGTAATGAGCAACCTGGGGTTGCGCATGGCTTTGGACCAAATGAGCATCGAGCATGACATGACTGCCGTGGGGGATCGGTACGTTCAACATGAGATGATCCGGAGTGGCGCCGTACTCGGCGGAGAGGATTCCGGCCACCTGATCTTTCGGGATTACCACACCACCGGCGACGGGATTACCGCCGCCCTGTTGTTGCTCCGGCTGATGGCGCACCAAAGACAGCCATTATCTCAATTGAAGCAGATTATGGATGTACTGCCACAGGTACTGGTGAATGTCACGGTGTCTGAAAAGCCCGATCTGGACAGCCTGCCGGATGTCAAAACGGCCATTCAAAAGGTCGAAACGGAATTGGGAAAACAGGGTCGCGTGCTGGTCCGTTACTCCGGCACCGAACCGATTTGCCGGGTAATGGTGGAGGCGGCTTCCAAAGCGGATGCCGAACGTTTTAGCCTCCAGATTGTCGATGTCCTGAAAAACCAAATCGGCTCGAAAAACCTATGATTACAGGCTGTTCGAGCCGATTTAAAATTGATGAAAAACTGGAGTTTAGTCCCGGTTTCCGCCCAGAATCATCAGCAGGTATTGAAACATCAAGATGAAGTCGAGGTACAGGGTCAGGGCACCGAGGATCGCGCCTTTCCGCACCACGGCACCATCCAGACCGGCAGGTTGCGTCAATGCCATGTGCTTGAGCTTCTGGGTATCATAGGCCGTAAGTCCGGCAAATACGAGTACGCCGATATAGCTGATAATCATCTGCATGGCCGGGTTTCTCAGGAATATATTGACCACGCTGGCGATAATGATGCCGATCAGCCCCATGAACATGAAACTGCCCATACCGGTCAAATCCCGTTTGGTCACCCATCCATAGACGCTCAGGGCCCCGAACATGGCCGAGCAAACAAAGAACGTGGTCGCAATATCCGACGCTGTGTATACTCTAAAAATAAATGACAACATCGCGCCGTTGAGGCTGGCGTATATCAGGAACATCACGGTTGCGGTGGATGCGCTGATCCGGCTGATGCGTGCCGACAGGTAGAAGACCATGCCGATGAGCCCGATGGCCAGAATCCAGAACCCCTGGTAGACCATCGCCATAACGGCCTCGTTTTGGGAAACGAACCAGGCCACACCACCGGTCAGGGCGAGCCCGATGAGCATCCAGTTATAAACGCTCCGCATGTACTCATTGACCAGAACCTGAGTTTGTGTTTGAGTTTGTTGAATCGGTTGAGTTTGCATAAGTCCTCCTGTCAATGGGACGCTAAGTGACAATGATTTGAGGAAATAATAACACACAATAGCAGTTTTGCAAGTGGTTCGGGGACGGTAGCGGCATCCATTGTCCAAAATACCATATAATATTATTCAAAGCTTTAGGTATAGTTTCTTTACTATTTGAAATTATAAGAACTATCCATATGAGATGAAGTCAGAACAACTCTATCAGCACTTGTTGGATGTGGCCGAGAAAATCCAGATTTCGGTCTCTGAAGAGAATCTTCGGCGGACCGGAGCCAAGGCGAAAAGCGGCCTTTGCCGTGTACACGGAAAAGACATCTTTATTATGGACAAGAAGGCCACGGTCCGGGAGAAGGTCCTGTTGCTGGCCGCCTGTCTGGCCCAGAGGCCGCTTGACGATATCTACATTGTGCCAACGGTTCGGGATGTGATTGCCCGGTATAGACCAAACATCGGTCCGGAATCGGACCATCCGGATCCCGATCGCCCGGAGACAGAAGGGGGATCGGTTTCTAAAAAGGAAACACCATGATTAGCGAAGCCGTCTTCGTAAGTTTACATAATGTATATTATCAGACATTGTGTTCGGATCCGACGTCAGCGAACCCATGACCAACTCAATGCACCCCTCCAAACAGATACGCACCGTCTCCGAACTCACGGGCGAGATTCAAGAGTTGCTCGAAAACGGGTTTCCATTTGTATGGCTGAGCGGAGAAATTTCCAATTTCAGTGCACCGGCCTCGGGTCATTTTTACTTCACCGTAAAAGACGATCATGCCCAGATAGGTGCCGTCATGTTTCGGTCTCAAAATCGGAACCTCAAGTTCAACCCTGAAAATGGGTTGGCGATTGTCGGACTGGGTCGGATCGGCGTTTATGCACCGCGGGGTGTTTATCAGATTATCTTCGAATATTTAGAGCCGTCCGGGCTGGGTGCCCTGCAGGCTGCCTTCGAACAGCTAAAGGGACAGCTCTCCCAGGAGGGGCTCTTTGATTCGGCCTCAAAACAGCCGATCCCGTTTTTGCCCCGTCGTATCTGCCTGATCACCTCGCCCACCGGTGCCGTGGTTCATGACATCATCCGGATCGCCTTGCGCCGATACCCCAACCTGATGATTCATGTATTACCCGTGACGGTCCAGGGGGATACGGCTGAGGACGACATCGTGACCGCCATTAAATTGGCCAATCGCAGCGTGTCGCCCGACGTGGTCATTCTGGCACGCGGGGGCGGTTCCCTGGAGGATCTTCAGGCATTCAATTCGGAGAAAGTGGCCCGGGCCATTTATGCATCCAACGTACCGCTCGTTTCTGCTGTGGGACATGAAACCGATTTTACCATCGCCGACTTTGTTGCGGATCTCCGGGCGCCGACGCCCTCTGCCGCCGCGGAGATGGTCGTCCCGTTGCGCAACGATTTGGTACAACACATCCGGGAGCGACAGAACGCTCTGACCGGTTTGGTGCTCAGACACCTGGATCGTCAACGGAGTGTTCTCCAAGAGCGCGGTAACCGTTTGATTGGGGTCCATCCCATAAAAAAGATTGAGGATTTTCGCCTCCGCCTCGACGATCACGCCACCCGGATGGCCAAATCGTTTCATGGCCACCTGTCGTATGTTAGAGAGCGCCTGGAGTGGATTACCCATCGCCTTCTTCGACAGTCACCATCGACCCATGTCAAGCGATATAAAGAACTGATACACATTCTCCGCGACAATCTAAATTATAACGTGAATACGATCACCGAGCGTTGCCGGCATCGCGTGCGGGAAGCCGAAGCCATGCTTCATGCCATGAACCCGGAAAACATTCTGGCCCGGGGCTACAGCATTACACGGACGCTTCCGGAAAAACGGATTCTGCGACATGCCGGGGACGCTTCCGTGGAACAGAAACTGGATATCACCCTCTACCAAGGCCGTGTGACAGCGCAGGTTCTCAAGCGCCACCCGCCGGAATCGACGACCCATAAGAACAGGACACCCGATGGCAGCGAAACAGACATTTGAAAGGGCGATGAAACAGCTGGAACAGATCGTTCAGGAATTGGAGTCCGGGGATTTGCCCCTTGAAAAGGCGATCCAGAAGTTTGAGGAAGGCATCCGGTTAACGAAATTTTGTACCGAAAAACTGGATGAGACCGAAAAACGTATTACCATGCTCATGGAAGACGCCGAAGGACAGGTCACCGAAAAACCTTTCCAGGACCATGAGGCCTAGTGCTGTTTGTGTCAGCGGCCCTTTGACCGTTCGTGAGGCGTTCGGCACCTCGCTTGATACACAAGTCCCTGTTGAAGCTGGAAACCAACGACTTGCGGAACATCTTCGTTTCTGATAACAGACGCCAACCTGAACCGATGGCCAGGCGCGACCCCTGGTCGCCGACCTGAAATGGGCGATCCGGAAACACCATCTCCCATCCGCCCAGAACCTTGCGCTCCTGAAAGGAAATCCCGTTGAGCCTGTTGGAAACTATAAATTATCCTAATGATCTAAAGGAATTACCGCGATCCGAACTCCCTGTCCTGGCGGCCGAGATCCGCGATCGGATCGTTCACGTGGTATCCAAAAACGGTGGGCATCTGGCTCCCAGCCTAGGCGCTGTCGAACTGGCCATTGCCATTCATTACGTGTTCGATACCCCGAGGGACAAAGTGGTCTGGGATGTGGGGCATCAGGCGTACGCCCACAAGTTGCTCACCGGCCGGCAGGAACAATTTCACACCATCCGTCAGTTCGAGGGCCTGTGCGGTTTCACCCGAAAAAGTGAGAGCCCTTTCGATGCGTTTACCACAGGGCACAGCAGCACATCCATTTCCGCCGGGTTGGGCATGACGTGTGCCAAACACCTGAAGCAGGAACCCGGAAAAGTGATCGCAGTGATCGGAGACGGGTCCATGACGGCCGGGCTGGCTTATGAAGGCCTGAATCAGGCCGGCGACCAGCACAAGGGCCTGATCGTTATTCTTAACGATAACGATATGTCCATCGCCCCCAACGTGGGGGCGGTATCTTCCCTGCTCAGCCGGACCTTTTCGGCCCGACGGCTCCAGAACCTGAAAAAAGATTTCGGAGAGTTTCTTAAATCCCTGCCTAAAATCGGGGACGATATTTATAAGATTGCGAAACGCTCGGAAGATTCTTTCAAGACCTTTATCACTCCGGGAATGCTCTTTGAGGCCTTTAATTTCGATTATTTTGGTCCGATCAACGGTCACAATCTCGACCATTTAATCGATATCTTGTTGAATATCAAGGAGTTGGACGAACCTGTGCTTTTACATGTGACCACCCGGAAGGGAAAGGGATATCTGCCGGCCGAGGATAATCCGGTCCATTTTCACGGCGTCGGCTGTTTCGATGAGGGAACGGGGACCTGCATCGACCGCCCCAGCCCCATCCCGACGTATACCAGTATTTTCGGCCGGACCCTGGTGGAACTGGCCGGCACCGATGACCGGATTGTCGCCGTTACCGCCGCCATGCCCGAAGGGACAGGACTGGCTCAATTCGCCGAGATCTATCCGGAGCGCTTCTTCGATGTGGGGATCGCCGAGCAACATGGGGTGACATTCGCAGCCGGTATGGCCACGGAAGGCTTCAAACCGGTGGTGGCCACCTACTCCACCTTTCTGCAGCGGGCCTTTGACCAGGTGCTCCACGATGTCTGTCTCGAATCCATCCCGGTGGTGTTCGCGCTGGACCGGGGTGGGATCGTCGGAGAGGACGGCGCCACCCACCATGGGCTGTTTGATCTGGCCTATCTGCGGATTCTGCCGAACATGGTGGTCATGGCCCCCAAAGATGAAAACGAACTCCGCCGGATGATGGTTACCGCCCTATCCCACCGGGGTCCCATCGCCCTGAGGTATCCCCGGGGCACCGGCACCGGATGTCAAATGGATCCCGATCCTGCCCCGATGCCCATCGGAAAAGGCGAGGTTCTGCGCGAGGGGGACGACCTGCTCATTCTGGCAGCCGGCAGATCCGTCTCCGATGCCCTTGAGGCCGATGAAGTCTTGCGCCGTGACGGCATTGCCGCAACCATCGTCAACGTCCGATTCATTAAACCATTGGATGCCGACCTGATTCTCGACCTGGTACAGCGTATTCCCCGGGTGATCACGGTGGAGGAGCACGTTCGTGCCGGAGGGTTTGGGAGCACTGTCTTGGAGCTCTTTGCCGATCATGGTATTTCCGGTGTCCCGGTGACACGGATCGGCATTGATGATGTGTTTGTCGAACACGGCTCCCAAAACATCCTTCGACGAAAACACACTGTGGACAGCACCGCGGTTCAAGATGCCGCCAGAGCAATGGTGCAATGCGAGGCTCAGCCAGGGTAGACAACCGCCCTCCCCTCTATGGATAAAAAGAGACTCGACAGCATGCTGGTAGATAAGGGACTGGCCAAGAGTCGCCAGCGTGCGCACTCCCTGATCATGGCCGGGCAGGTGCTGGTGAACGACGTTCCGGTAGACAAGCCGGGGACGCCAGTCTCCGGGTCGGCGAAGATCACCCTGCGTGGCGAAGATCACCCGTATGTCAGCCGTGGTGGAATCAAGCTCGAGGCAGCCCTGAACGCGTTCGGGTTGGATGTCAACGGGTTCGTGTGCATGGACGTGGGCGCCTCCACCGGAGGATTTACGGACTGTCTGTTGCGCCACGGTGCCCATAAAGTCTATGCCGTCGATGTGGGCTATGGTCAGATCGCCTGGAAGCTCCGTCAGGATTCTAGAGTGGTGATCATCGAGCGGACCAATATTCGACACATGGCGCCAGACATGATTCCGGAATCGATAGATCTGGCTACCATCGATGTGTCGTTTATTTCTCTGAAAATCGTGGTTCCGGTGGTCATTCCGTATCTAAAACCAGCAGGCCGGGTCGTGGTCTTGATCAAACCCCAGTTTGAAGCCGGCAAAGGTCGCGTTGGCAAGGGGGGTGTGGTTCGAGATCCGGCAATGCGCGCCGAAATTGTAAATGACCTGGCCGATACCTTTAAAGGCAGCGGTCTACGATGTTCAGAAGCCGAACCGTCGCCGATTCGCGGCCCCAAAGGGAACCAGGAGTATTTGATGCTGCTTCGCTTGCCGTAAGATATCCGGATGCGGATCGATCTGATGCCCCGGGTCCATTCGATGACCTCGGCGGATCGGGCGAGTGCGGCAAAGACTTTAAAAATGCCCGAATTCCCCCTTGCATTTTTTAATATCAAATACTAAGAAAACAGGGTTTTACCAAGTCGTCCCCCGAGGGGTCACGGCACGAAATTTCATAGAGAGGAGCTTGGATAGCTGACATGGCAGAGAATCTACGAAACATCGTTTTTGCCGCCCATGGCGGGGCGGGCAAAACCTCCTTGGCCGAGGTCATGATTTTCAAGACAGGAATGAGAACCCGTTTGGGACGAGTGGAGGACGGAAATACCGTCATGGATTTCGAGCCGGAGGAGCTCAAGCGCCAATCCAGTATCTCCACCGCCTTTTTTCAATTTGAGTGGAATAAACATACCATCAACGTGATCGACACCCCGGGCGATCAGAATTTCTTTTCGGATACACGATTATGTATGCAGGCCGCCGACGGGGTTGTCATGGTCGTTGACGCCGTGGACGGCATCAAAGTGCAATCGGAACAGGCTTGGGAGTTTGCGGCCGAATTCAATCAGCCCTGTGCCATTTTTATCAACAAGCTTGACCGGGAGCGATCCGACTTTCGACGGACGTTTGACGACGTCGTCAAATCGTTGGGTACCCCCAAGCCCATCGTCGTGCAATTGCCCATCGGAAAGGAAGCTGATTTCAAGGGGGTTGTCGACCTGGTCAGTATGAAAGCCTATGAATACGACGCGAACGGAAAGGCCACCGTGAGCGACATTCCATCGGATATGGCGGATTTGGTCGAATCCGAGCGGGAGGCGTTCGTCGAAAACGTGGCCGAGGCCGACGATGCCCTGATCGAAAAGTATCTTGAGGGTGAAGATCTTAGCGAAGAGGAGATACACGCAGCATTACGAAAAGGAACTCTGTCCCGCGCCTTTACCCCTGTACTGTGCGGCTCCGCGACTCAAAACATCGGGGTCGACCTGTTCATGAACTTTATCAACGCTTGTATGCCCTCCCCTCAGGATATGGGTCCTCGAACCGGAACCGATCCGTCCGGTGGGGAATCCATCGAGCGTTCGCCGGATCCTGCCGAGCCGTTTTCCGCCTTTGTATTTAAAACGGTGGCCGATCCCTATGCGGGCCGTCTTTCCATCTTTCGAGTGGTATCCGGATCCCTGGGTAGCGATGGGACATTTTATAACGTAAACAAGGGCACGAAAGAGCGATTCACCCAGTTGCTCCGATTAGAGGGAAAGGATCAAAAGCCGGTCACCGGTGCCGACCCCGGCGCGATTGTGGCGGTGGCCAAACTCAAGGAAACCAAAACAGGCGATACGCTATGCGATGATGCGGCCAAACTCCAGTATGCCTGTGCCGAGCCCCTGCCGACTCTAATATCCTATGCGGTTTCTCCAAAATCCAAGGGCGACGAGGATAAAATTTTCGGTTCCTTGACCAAACTGATCGAGGAAGATGTCGCTCTGAATCTTGACCGTAATGCCGAGACCAAAGAAATTCTTCTGGCCGGCATGGGTCAGGTCCACATTGAAACCAGCGTGGAAAAACTCAAGCGCAAATTCAATGTGGAAGTGGAGCTGAATATACCCAAGGTCCCCTACCGGGAGACCATCAAGAAAAAAGTGAGGGTTCAGGGCAAGCACAAGAAACAGACAGGCGGCCATGGTCAGTACGGCGATTGCTGGATCCAGATGGAACCCCTGCCCCGAGGCACCGGATTTGAGTTTGTGGATTCCATTGTGGGCGGGGTAATTCCGAAGCAGTATATTCCGGCGCTGGAAAAGGGGATCATTGAGTCCTGCCAGAAGGGCGTTTTGGCGGGGTATCCCTGTATTGACTTTCGGGTGACCCTGGATGACGGATCGTTCCACGCCGTGGATTCATCCGAAATGGCGTTTAAAATCGCGGGGTCCCTGGCCTTCAAAAAAGCATCCCAGGAGGCCATGCCGGTGCTTCTCGAACCGATCATGGAGATCACCATCGTCACTCCGGAGGATTATATGGGCGATATCATGGGGGATCTGAACGGAAAGCGGGGTCGTGTGTTGGGAATGGACAGCAAGGGGAAGAATCAAATCATCAAGGCCAATGTCCCCATGGCGGAATTCCTGACCTACGCGCCGGATTTGAACTCCATGACCGGTGGACGCGGCATGTACTCATGGACCTTTGCCCATTACGATGAAGTGCCGGCTCAACTGGCCCAGAAGATTATTGAGGAGACCAACGCCGCTAAAGACTAAAAGTAGTCCCAAAGCCACATCTTATAAGAAAACCCATGCCCTCATCGGGCATGGGTTTTCTTATCGGGGTATCGGATTCGGAAGACAACCTCGCGCCGGGGCATAGCCGGCCCAGAAGGCGTCCCAGAGGCGTTCAAACACCACGCGGTTGTTGGGGTGGATTCGGGCCCCCCGGGAACAGGATGGATGGTGAAACCGTTTCGAGTGACGATTCCCTATGAATTCGGTCTTCCGGGATTCCCATCGGCGCCACATCCCCTCCCCTGCCGACATCGCTGCTCGCTGAGCCGACCGAAGCCGTTTCTCATATTTTAAATTGGGTGCTTTCGGCAACACCATGGCTACCCCAGTCCGGACAAGCTCCTCGTTGACAAAACGTCCATCCGGAAGAAAGACGTATGCGAGCATCCGCCCGTACCGATCCACAGGGTCGCGACCCACTTCCAGACGGATACGTTTTCGATATACCAATCCACGATTGGTTTTGGTGGCCAACCTGGCATAAGGTTCAGCAGGCCGATGCTCCCGGGAGTTCTCCGGCGCATCGATGCCGATGTATCGAACCCGCCGTTCATCCGACAGAATCACCGTATCCCCGTCATTGACCCAGCGCACATAGCCCCACTGCTCCTCGGCGCCTGCATAGGCTGCCGCCACCAGCAGGACCAGGCATATCCTTGCGATACAGCCGCAAACAGCATCTATCCGATGCAACATGAATTTTTCCGGTTCAACGCTTTGAAGATAATCGCAGAGACGCCGGGCTTCGTCCCGCTTAGGCGGGACTACGACCCGGCAAGCAGGCCGCGCAGAGGAATTACCACTTTTTCAGAATCCCTGAGAGGTTGCCTATTTCAACAACTCACCGTCCAGTCCGCAGTGGATGACGGCGTCGGCGTCCAGCATGGCATTCAGCCCCCCTCGATCTAACGGAGCGAATCCCATGGTCCTTTTCCACACATCATCATCTTCCATACAGTAATAGATCAACACGTCCGGTGCGCGTTTTCGGATTTCGTCCACCACGCATCGATAGATGTCGATACGCAATGGTTTAAAATACCGCATTTTGCCGTCCAACCCTCTGATGAACTCCCCGTAAATGATTTTGGAATCCGGAAAGCGCCGTTCGATGATGGATATCAGGTTCGGCGGGAATCGAAACGACCCCACGCTGATCCAGACGATCTGTGGTGGCGGGATTCGATCAAATAAGCGGTTCACCAGGCGCTTATAATCGGCCTCGCACCCCTCGTACAGGACCATGGGATCAAAATGAAAGGCCAGCGGATAACCCCAGTCAGCACACTTGGCCGCGGCGTCAAGTCTGGCTTCGATACTCGCGGTGCGCCGTTCCTCGGAGTGAATTACCCGATCGGTATTGAGCGACCAGGCCAGAATCGTTTTCTTTCGATGATCCAGCCCTTTTAAACGATGGACATGGGCCGTTTTGGTTTTCAATTCCAGAACCGCTCGATCCTGGCGGGAAAATCGGGAAATCAGTTGGGGAGAAAGATTCGTCCATCGGTCCCATATCAGGCTGTCGGTGAACTCTCCGGTGCCGATTCTGGATATTCGATGATCCAGAAAAAGGGAATCCAACTCGGAAAACAGATCGTCATGATTGATAAACAGTTGCATCACCGGAGGGTGAAAGTACGTCTGGAGGATACAATAGGAACAGTCCATGTTGCAGTAGGTACCCACGTGAAGAATCCGATATCCGCAGCACGTGTAATTTCGGGTTCCCGGGCAATCGCGTACAAACGCACCTTTATTTAACGTCAGGTAGAGAATCTCCTTCCCCTTCCCGACCGGATCTGCATCGGCGGATACGGCTTCATAGACGATGTCGGGTGTTTCAGCAGGGATGGGCGAGAGGCGCAGGGCGGATTGAATCTGACGTACGACCGGGGCATCCATAACCGCCGGATGCACATAGAGCACGGAAACGGGCATGGGGTTTGTTATCCCGCGCGTTGAACCAGCCCGCAGACCATATGACAGGCTTTGTCGATGTGGACCTGACTCATATTGATGGCCAGGTGATACAGGTGGGGGCCGTCATAATCTTCCTTTCCGAATTTACGATACAAATTCACGCGCCGGCGGTCTTCGAGATTCACGGCTTTGGCCGCTTGGGACGGGGTCATCTCATAGTGCTCTTCCATGAACCGGATACGGTCCTGTTTCTCCGCAGTGAGCAAAACGTGGATGGTGTCGGGATGATCTTTCAATATGTATTGACTCCCGCGTCCCAGAATGACCACGTTGTCTTCATCGGCCAATTGCCGGATCACCTGATGGAGCAGATCCACATAAATTTCTTCGTCGATATACCCACGTTCATCCCCGAGAACTTTGTCCACAAGGCTTTTGGAGACCAGCCTGGAGACAAATTTTTGAAGTTTTCCGCCGGCCTCTTTCTCGACGGATTCCACCCAGTTGACCGATACTTTGGCTTTCTGGGCCACCATCTGAATCAGTTGACTGTCAATGAATTGATATCCGAGCTGTTTGGCAATGGAATGTCCCAATGTTTTACCGCCGGCGCCGAACTGTCGAGAAATGGTTACGGTAGGCATGTGCATATCTCCCCGGTTGAAGGAATCGGATCAACATTTCGGATCAACATTATAGAATTGGAATGCGAAGCCAGGGGTTTCCAGCCATTCACTTGGCCGGGGTCGGGATCGCTATCGGTATCGGAATCGTAGCAGCCTGGTTCAAATGAATCTCCCCGCAGCAAGCTACGGGGTATCAAAGAGGAATATTTTCAATCTTATCCCCCTCACCTTGCCTCTCCCACCAGGGAAGAGGAATTGGGTGATCCCCTGCAGCAATATACAGGGAATGTACAAGTTCAAAGTCGACACCGATTCCGAACCCGACACCGATTCCGATGTCATTGTCAATTCCATACCCGTCCGCCATCCATTAAGACGGATGGATGGCCGAAGTGCTTGCCGGATACCCTTTCCACCTATCAGGCCATTCCGGTAAAATCAAAACCTAATTTAGCCTGGAATTTTTCAATCCGTTTGAAGATTTCCTTGAGGGTCGTCTGCTCAATTCGGGAAAGAAGTTTTGGATTGATGTAATTATCCGGTTTCTCTCGTTCGTTTTCGATAGCGGTCAGTTGCCGTGCAAATCGGAGCTGCATCAGAAAACTGTATCCTTGGTCAAGCTCCTGGTATTCTTTTAAACTCAGTACTCCTTTACGGTGCAACTGCATTAGCCGCTGCTGGGTATTGGTGACCTCGAGACGGTGATGCAACGCATAGATCCGCGCGAAATCGACAATGGGCATCATGGCACTCTTGATATCGAAGGTATTCCGATGCTCTCCCTTGGGTTCCACCACGAAGTTACGGAAAAATCCGATCGGCGGTTTGAAAAACAATGCGTTTTCGGTGAGATGTCGGAAAAACCCAGCCCAACCGCTCAGGGAGCGGAACATATGTTGGCGCAGTTCGTCGACCAGTTCCGGTGTGCCGTAGCCGCCCCGGAAATCGAAAAATATACTGGCCTGCAGCAGGGCCTCACCTTCTGCCTTTCGGATCCATGTCGAAAAATAGTCTTTCCACACCGGGAGGGGCTGACACCATTTCGGATTTTTCGCCATCACACCGCCTTCACAGTACGCGTATCCGGCGGAATTGAGCCAATCGCATACCAGCTCCCCGAATTTCAGAAAATAGGTCTCCGCAGCCATGCCTCCGCTCTCATCGTAGATCAACGCATTATCCTGATCCGTTTTCAGAGTTTGCTCCATGCGTCCTTCACTGCCCAGGATGAGAAACACGAAGGGGCACGGCGGCGGGCCCAATTGTTCGATGGCAAAGTGGATAAGACGATTTAGAATAGCGTCCGATATCGTGGTAATCAGAGCGTTGACATTCTGGGATTTCGCTCCGGCACTGATAATGTTCCTCAGAATACTCGGAATTCGATTGTGTTTGTTGAACACTTCTTCGGGTGTCAGGGCATTTTTTATCTCCCGAAGGAGAAAGAAAGGAGACTGTCCCTGGGCGGCCAGCATGTCGCTGTTGGTGATCACGCCGACCATCCGGCCGGTGCTGTCGCTGACGGCCAGATGTTTGATATTCCTGGACAGCATCTCCATCATGGCCTCAAAGGCTGGCGCTTCCGTGGAGATCCCGTGTAGCGTCGGCGTCATAATTTCCGACACCGGGAGATGGGTTGCCATCCCCTTGGCGATCACTTTGTTTCGAAAATCGCTGTCGGTGACCACCCCCACAAACTCTCCCTCATCCGACGTCACGAAAATGGAACTGCAGTGGTGACGGCTCATTTCCAGTGCGGCGTTCTCAATGGTGGAATCAGCGGAACAGGAGACGATCCTGTCCGAGTACAGGCCGGATACCGGCTGGTTGAAAAAGGATGTGGTTTCCACTTTGGGCTGGGCGGTTCGCTTGATGATCGAGGCATAGGACTTGTCCAGCATCCGTTTGCCAAAGGTGTCGGTGAAATAATCGGAAAATACCTGATGCCGGCGACAGACATCCAGAAATCGGTCCTTGGGCAGGATGTAGAAGTACGAGTCCTCCTGTGTACGTAGCGTTCTGACGGAGACCCCCTCATTCAGCAGCAGGGAAATCCCCCCGTATGTATCCCCCTCGCCGATAATGCCCCTCAGGGTTTTCTGTTCATGTTCCTCAAAATAGCGTTCCACCGCACCCCGTTGTATGATGTAAAGGTACTCGATACGCGTCTGGCCCTGGACGGCCAGTAGGGTATGTTTCGGATAGTGTACAATCGCCAAATCCGAGGCGATCCGCTCGATTTCTTCTTCCGGAAGAAATGAGAACGGTACGACGCCGGACAGAAACAGAAAGGCCTGGCTTGCCGAAACGATGGCCGCATAGGATTCATCCAGCATCCGCTTGCTGAATGTTTCCACGAAAAACTCGTTGAATGAAGCATGCTCAGCGCAGAGGTTTAAAAATTCCGGCTTGGGGATGCGAACACACACCGCGTTTTTTTCGACACGCACTGTCCGCAGGGCGATACCGGCATTCATCAGGATCGAGATGCCTCCAAAGAGCTCACCTGGCTTCAGGTATCCGGACAGTGTTTTGCCGCCCTCTTGTTCGTAGTAGAGCTCGATGAGTCCGCTTTCGATCAGGTAAACCCCATCCACGCCGGACTTGTTCTGCTGGGCCAGCAGGGTCCCCGTATCAATGGTTTCTCGCGTCACCTGTCCCGCCACTCGCTTGATTTCCTCCCGGGGAAGTCGGGAAAAGGGTTCCGATCCGGAAAGGATTTTTTTTATGGATGGTTTCATTTTAATCAGAGATTGCCTTGGGTGATGATATGCCTCTTTGAATCATGGACCGATTCAGGATCAACTAATATGTTTTCCGGGCCAGATAGGTTTTTTCAGATGCCAGGATGGCCTCCTTCAGGGTCCGAATTCCCTGTTTGGCCAATAGGGATATCAATTTCAGAAAGATTTCGCCGGTCGCCATGGCATCTCCCAGGGCCGTGTGTCGTCCAATGATGCTGATGCCCATTCGCTGTGCGATATCTTCAATATTGTGGCTTTCCTGGGCAGGATGCACGACGGCCGAAAGCAGCATGGTGTCGAGCACTGGATTGATAAACCGGACCCCCGTCGGCCCTTCTTTCATCTGCAGCATCCGCATGTCGAAGGCGGCGTTATGGGCGACGAGAATGGTGCCCTCGGTATATCGATGAAACAGGGGCAGCACCGTTTCGATGGTCGGCTGGTCGATCAGCATTTCCTCCTGGATGCCGTGAATGCGGATGGACTCCTTGGGAAGGGACCGCCGGGGATTGACCAATTGATCAAAGATTTCATCGCCAAGCAGCCGCCCGTTAACGATTCGAACTGCACCCATGGAGATGATTTCATCACCGCCGGTTGGATTCAGACCCGTCGTTTCCGTGTCAAATACCGTGTATGTCAACTCGCTCAGGGGGCAGTCTTCCAACTCCGGAATCTGCCCGGGTTGATGAAACAGGTCAAAGTCGTAAAATTCCGGCCGGCTTTCCGGCAGTATGGCAATGTTACGGCCACGGATGGTTTGGATGGTATCCACCGATGGCAGAACCAGTCGAATATACGCCTGATCCGTGGCTTGACGCCGGGAGTGGGACCAAAGCTCGGCTTCATGATGCCCGATAACCGTCTTCAGCTGAAGGGGAATCCGTTCATTACCAACGGACAGCACCTGCTCTTCCAGGTTGTGGAGGATATCCCCACGGACCGGATGACCCTTCCAGATGACATACAGATGGACAAGGCGTTCCTTTTTTCTGAGCTCACAATCGAACGCAGACTGTCCGGTGATCCCCTGAAGCTGTTCCAAAAGAAACAGCAATGCCAGTTGAAGCGAATAGGTATCGATTTTGATCGCGGTGTCAGGATCGCAATGAACCATATCCAGTTTCACACCGAGCCGATGTTTGGCTTTTTTTCGAATGGTTTCAAGGAATTCAGCTGCATCGGTGCGAACCAGCGGCCAGTGCGTGCGCAAATGATCCGGGAATTCATCGGCCTTTTTATCCAGGAAAGTACCCAGATTGACGGCCTCCTTGTGAATAATTTTACGGAAACGCAGGAGTTGATCTGGCGCTATCTCCGGAAACTCGAGAATCGCTTCGATGGCGGATCGGATACTCGCCAGGGATGCCCGGCTGCGCTGCACCATGGATTGAAACATGATGTTGGTACGGGTGCTGGATTCCAGCCGGCGTGTGATATCGAAAAAAATGAGGATAAATCCGTTTAACTGACCGCGTTGATTGAGGATGGGGACCGCCTCGACGCGAAGGGATCGTGACGGTTCTTCGACCAGTGCGAAATAGGCGCAGACGTCGGCCTCTTTTCGGTTCAGCTTGTCCGCCATCTCATTCAGTACGTGCAGAATGAGGTTCCGATCGATGAGGCCGAAGATGGAACGGCCCAAGCCGATAAATTTACCGGATTCGGCAGCGGTCTCTCCCTCGGCCTTACCGTCATTCCCGGTCAACAGGGATTTCGCCTGTCGGTTGTATAACAATATCTGTCCGTCGACATTACAGATGACCACCCCTTCCGGGAGTTCCGCCATAAACGCCGCAAGGATATTCTTCTCGGCATCGGTTTCGGCTTTGGCGTCGGCGATCCGCTTTTCAACATCCCGACGCAGGGCCTGGTATCGTTCCGCACTTTCATTGATACCAGTGGCCAGCCCCAGGATATCCCGGTTGCCTTCCACTTGAATCCGATGGGCCGGGTTTGCAGAGTTGATGATGCTGAGTTCCTCTTTGAGTTTGATCACCGGCAGAACATAGATGTGAAAGATGCCGTCCAGGGCGAACCCCAGTCCGGCCATGATCAGGAAAACGACGGCAAACACGTAACCGAAGTCGTCCTTAAGGATGCCGATTAAAAGTGACTGGGCTTCCGGCGCCAACTGTCGCCAGAAGAAAATGCCCAAGCTGAATATGATGGTCAGGGTAACGGCAATCGATATGAGGGCAAACCAGCAGAATTGATTTCCCGCTCTCATTCCTCTTCTTTCAGTAATTCGCGGACGTGTTCCACGATTTCAGTATTGGAAAAGGGCTTTGTGATGTAGGCATCGGCTCCCAGGGCCATCCCCTTGGCCATGTCGATGTCCCTGCCCAGGGCGGTCACCAGAACGATTTTTATATCTCCCAGATCTCGATTTTCCCGGATGGTTTGACAGACTTCAAAGCCGTTGATTCCGGGCAGCATAATATCCAGCAACACAAGATCCGGTTTGAAGGTCGAGATCGCCTCAATGGCCTCTTCGCCGTTTTCAGCGATCCGAACCTGATATCCTTTTTGCTCCATTAGAAATTGCAGCGGCACCACGATATTGGGTTCGTCGTCTACGATCAGAATTCTGTGGGACATCCGTTTTTTTACTCCGAATAAAATCGTTCAACGATTTTATGTAAGGCGACAATAACCAGGCGGTATCGGAAATTATTGTCGGCGTTATCAGCAAATATCCAGACGTTCTCGTGAACACGGATATCGATTCAATCGGATGCTGTTCCGCGGTGTGAGCCGGTAAAATAATCCGTTAACTGCGACTGAACCTTTCCACTTGCTTCAGAACGTAGTGATGGCCGCTAGCTTTCAGAGTTTGATGATAAGATGACGGAACTATACATCACTTGGAAGGGGATGGGGTGCCGATTCGTGAATTGGTAAACACAATCCCGCCCGAGACAATCCCTTACCCAATGAGCGTTATTCATAAAATATCCAGAATCGCACGTCAAGGTCGGGGTTGGATCGGGGGGCTTCAGGAATTGCGCCGGAACTGGCTTCCGGGCCGATACCCGGAACACGCTGGAGAATCAGGGCCGTCGGGGGACAAGACCAGACGGTTTTGTCCCCCTTCGACCGTTTAGGTGGTTACAAGATTCATCCAAACAAGCCGATACCAAATGCGGCAGTCCAGAGGATAGAAAATGCGACGAGGATGATCATCGTCAAGTCTTCGGATTTCATGATATCGTGCCTCCTTTGATTTTGGCGGATTAAGCCTCCTTGACAACGATATTGAGCTCTTTGTCTGCACGCTCGAGCATTTCTTCGGTAACGGTGGCCATTTCCGCTTTGAAGCACAGGGCCCACATCATCACGATACCAAGGATCCACCAGAAGATCTGCCAGGACCAGAGCGGCGGAAATCCGCCGAAGGAGAAGGCGGTGTTGCCGAGGATACAGGCCGGACCGATGGCAAAGAAGTACCACACCGGGACCACGATTTTCATGGCGCCCCGCCACTTCCTGCCGGATTCGCTCGGAGCGTCAATATCGTCAATCCAGGCGCGCATCTCCGCCTGCCGCTCAATGGTTTCGGGAGTATCCTTGAAGCCCATGAATCGGCAGAGGTATGCCACGGCAAGACCGATACCGGTACCCCATGCGGCCGAGTGGATCGACAGCGGGTATTTGATGCCCGGAATCCCGTAGGTCGCATAGACGCCCAGCATACCAGCCATTACGCCCAGCACCGACCCAATGGCCGGCCACCGGAATCCCCAGTTGACACCCATAAGCAGGATATACATGACAAAACCGAACGCGGTGGCCAAAGCGCCCAGCATAACCAGGGCCGCCTTGGAGGTCATTCCAACCACCAGTGCTGCCACTGTCAGGAAGGTGGTCAGGATGCGGTTGACCCAGATCTGCTCGGTATGGCTCGCTTGCTGCTTCTTAATATAGCGCCAGTAGACGTCGCGAAGCAGGATCGATCCACCGGTGCCGATGTACGGGGCGGCCGTCGAATGCATAGCCGCGATGGCGCCGATGAAGACGACACCCAGCATGAACGGCGGCAGGAATTCCTGCATCAGTGTGGGTACGGCGGTTCTGTTGGTGATCCCAACGAAGGCCTCGACACCTTGAAGTTCCAGAATCTTGGCGCCCATGCCCTGGAAGGCAGAAAAGTAGAACAGGGCAAAGCCGACCACGAATGTGGACATGAAGGCTTGCTGCCAGGGGAACGGTCTCGGGTTCTTGTTGGCAAAGTTCCACATGGTAAACGCCGGGGAGGACTGAATGCCCATGAGCGCAAACATGTAAGTCAGGATCATGACCGCTGTCCAGCCGCCGCCCTTTTTCACAAACTTAATGACCGCGGGGACCTCGAGGTATTTGCCCTCAAGGGCATTGACCTGGGCGGCAAATTTGGACCAGCCGCCGAACTCGGCCAGAACGTAGGCACCGAGGATGACGATACCGCCGACGAGCAGCACAAACTGGATCACGCCGACCCAGGTGCTCGCCCGCAGACCGCCGGTACATACGTAGAACCAAACGACGAATGCCAGAAAGATACAGCCGAAGGTAAACGGTACGCCTGCGACCACCTGGAAAAGCGCGCCGGCTGCCATCAGCTGAACCGCTGAATAAAACATTGCATACAGGAACGCGGTCAGCACGACCAGCCAACGGATAATCTCATTGTTGTAGTAATAGGCAAACATGTCGCCGGGGGTGATGAATCCGTAGCGTTTGCCGAACAACCAGTTCCGTTTCGCGAAAAAGGTTCCTGTAATGGGAATGGTGAGTACGTAGAATGAGGCAAAGGCATAGGCGAGGCCGTCCCGCCAAATCAGGCCCGGGTGCCCGATAAAGGTCCACCCGGAAAAGGAGGCCGCCGTTGCCGCCAGAAGAAAGGCGATCATCGGAATCGACCGGCCACCGATGGTGTAGCCGGAAGAGGTCTTTTCCGTGAAATAGCCTTTGAGCCCCCAGTAAAAACAGTAGACAATATAAATGCCCAGCATAATGTAGACCCAAGTGGCTCCACTCATTTTTTTCCCTCCTGTGGGATCAGAGACAAAATTGAACCGGATTTCCGGTAGTGACATTGAGAAACTGGGCTATCCCAGCATCTGGCCTGCAGCTACCACCTCCCTTCGGGTCCTGTCGCCGGCGGGAACGCACCCCGCTCAACAGGTTCTCATGTTAGTATATGGTTATTCTTAGTCGATATGGTAATGTTGAAGGCCGGGGCTGCCGGATCGGCTCCCCCGGCCTTCATAAGTTCACGACTATCCCTGAACCTGCTTCTTGATTTCCGCCACGATTTCCGGGTTGGCCAGGGTGGTGACGTCCCCTTCATCCTGGTTGTTGGAAATTGAGGCCAGGACCCGGCGCATGATCTTGCCGGAACGGGTCTTGGGCATGTCTTTGACAATCCAGACAAAGCGCGGCTTGGCGATCTTGCCGATTTCGTCGCAGACGGTATCGGAGATCTTCTTGGCCAGCGCGTCGCTTGCCTCGTATCCGGGCTTGAGGGCGATGTAGAGTTCCACCTCCTTGCCCTTGATCTCGTGGTTGACCGGAATAACGGCTGCCTCGGCCACCTCTTCACAGATCAGGGAGGCGGACTCGATCTCCTTGGTGCCCAGACGATGCCCGGACACATTGATCACGTCGTCGATCCGGCCGAGGATCCGGACATAGCCGTCTTCGGCGATCACCGCGGCATCACCGGTCATGTACGGCCAGTCCTGCCATTTGGTACTCTTGGGATCCTTGCAGTATCTTGCAAAGTACGTGTCTACAAATCGATCCCGGTCTCCCCAGATGGTCTGGAACATACCCGGCCAGGGGTTCTGGATGCAGATGTTGGCGGCCTTTCCGGTTCCCGGAGGTACCTCGTTGCCTTCATCGTCGTAGAGGACCGGGTGGATGCCCGGCATGCCCGGTCCGCCGCTGCCCGGTTTCATCGGCTTTAGGGCCGGCAGGGTGCTGCAGAGGAATCCGCCGGTTTCCGTCTGCCAATAGGTGTCGACGATGGCGGCTTTGCCCTGCCCCACGACTTCGTAATACCACTTCCACACCTCGGGCTCGATGGGCTCGCCGACCGTGGTCATGTGTTTGAATTCGTAGTTGTACTTCGCCGGCTGGTCGGCGCCGATTTTCCGCAGGGCGCGGATGGCGGTGGGAGCGGTGTGGAAAATGTTCACGTCCAGATCCTGGGCAATTCTCCAGGCGCGGCCGGCATCCGGGTAGGTGGGAACCCCTTCATAGACCACCGTGGACGCCGCAATGGCCAGCGGTCCGTAAACGATGTAGGAGTGTCCGGTGATCCAGCCGATGTCGGCCATGCACCAGTAAACATCCGTGGGATGGATGTCCTGGACGTATTTCGAGGTACCGGCTGTGTAGGACAGGTAACCGCCGGTGCCGTGCTGGCAGCCCTTGGGCTTTCCGGTGGTGCCGCTGGTGTACATGAGGAACAGTGGATCTTCCGCGTTCATCTTTTCGGGCTCTACGCGGGCGCCATAGAAGGCTTTCACCTCATCGTTGACGAAGAAATCCCGTCCGTCGACCATCGGTGTGGGGCTGGATGCCTTGCCGGGGTAGCGCTGCCAGACGAGGACCTTGTCCACGACCTGCCCGTCCTTTGCCGCCAGATCAACGGCAATATCCGCATTCTGCTTGTGATCCAAAAGCGTTCCACTTCGATAGTATGCATCGGCAGTGATCAATACCCGGCTTCCCGAGTCGACGATACGGTCGGCGCAGGCACGGCCGCTGAAGCCACCGAAGACCTGGCTGTGAATGACACCCAGGCGCGCGCAGGCCAGCATGGTAATGGGCAGTTCGGGGATCATGGGCATGTGCAGAGTGACCCGGTCCCCCCGTTTGAGGCCGGCGAAATCCCGGAGCAGCGCCGCAAATTCGTTCACGCGGACATAGAGCTCCTGGAAGGTGACGTGCTGGTATCCCTCTTCGATGGGCTCCGGCACAAAGTGGATGGCGGTTTTGTTCTTGTATTCGGCCAGATGCCGGTCGACGCAGTTGTAACTGGCGTTGATTTTGCCCCCCTTGAACCACTTGTAGCAGGGCGCATCGCTTGTATCGATGATCTCATCCCAGTACTCGTACCAGTCCAGCAAATCTGCGTATTCCTTGAAGCAGTTCGGAAAGTTGTCCAGGCTGAACCGGTCGTAGATGTCTTCATCGGTCATATTGGCCTGGGCGATAAATTTGGCTGAGGGATAATAGTATTCCTCCTCCCCCCAATGTACGGCAATTTGAGCTTCAGATGTTTCGACTATTTCTTTTTCGGCCATCGATCTCTCTCCCTCCTTAATAGGTTATTGGTGATCGTGGTTTAGCGGTTTTACTACACCCCCCCCCTCGAATAGACCTCCTTTCCCAATAGTTTCAGATGGTAAAAATGGCATACCGGCAGCGGGAACCGACTATACGCAATGAACGATTGGTTCCCTAAGCCACTGATTTACTGATGCCTCTGCCGAAAATGTCAAAAGCAATTTCAAGTGTCTGCTTCAGGTAGTCCGTGCCCCCGTCGATGATCTTTTTACTTTCCTCCCACAGAACGACCCCGGAGAAGAGCGACCACAGAATGTCCGCCAATGCGACCGGATGTTTATCGATAAAAATGCCCTTTGAGATTCCCTCTTGAAAGATGTCCGAAATCGTTCCCAAGGAGGATCGGGAAAGTCCCTTAATTTCATCAAGCAACTCGGGGGACAGGTTTCTCAACGTTTCGCTGGATTGAAGGTGGAACATGTTAATGGTCACAAGGGGATCAAAATCGTACACATCAAACATGGCTTCTTTGAGCGCTTCGATTTTCTCTTCCGTGGAAATCCCCTCTTGCTTGGCCACATGCTCCAGGCGGATGTTCAAATATTGCAGTATTCTTAAGGAAAGAGACGCATACAGCTCGTCTTTGTTCTTAAAATAGAGGTAAATGGTGCCAGGGCTCAACTCCGCCTCTTTGGCGATGTCCTCCATGGTCGCCTTGTTGAATCCCTTCTCGGAGAACACGCGCTTTGCGGCAACGATGATCTGCTGGCGGCGTCGCTCCCGTTCTCGCTCTTTTCGTTCCTGGATTCCCATAATTTTCTGAATAAGATTTATTCTCTGAAAGAGGGATAGTTGATAATTGAATCTTAGTCAAGAAAAAAATATTCATTTATTGGAATGTTTATTAATTAATTCCGGGGGGTGGGTCAAGGGTAGGTGGATTCGTGCCTATATTTAAGTAAAATCTGTATGTTATGATTATTCTGGGCAGTTTTTTTTCGCATTGACACCATCGTCTTTTTTGCCTAAGGTGCTCTGCGACGCGAGGAGTGATGGGAATGGAACTGATCAATTTATTCAAAGAGCCACGTAAATTCTCGTATCTGCCCAAAAGTGCGCGATTCGGGATCGTTTTCCTGTTTTTGTCCTGGATTGGCCATTTTTTTCTGTTTTACCTCATATTTAAGGATCAGCTCCCCCGGGAGATGTTCCTCCAGCAGTTGGCCATTTGCGTGATGATCTGTTATTTTGTGGTGCGCCTCAAGAACTGGGCCCGGATATTGTGCGTTTACGGCAGTGTCGTCATCATGATGTACTATCTGTATTGGTTTTCGGTGTTTCTCACAGTCGGGAAACTCGATCTGTTCGTTCTGTCGCTGTTGGTTTGCGTCCTTTTCGGCATGACCGTGTACTTTCTGTCACGTCCCGACGCCATCACGTTTTTCAAGGTGCAAAGCCCTAAGCCGAAACGGGAAGAAGAACCCGAAGACGACAAACCAAAGCCATAATTCAACCCTGTTTATCGTGAAAGGATACCATGACCGAATCCCACCCCGTTGATGTGACGTGTAGTTGCGGGAATGTTGTCCAGGTAAAGAAAGAGCGGACCTGGTGTACTAAGTGCGGGCATGCGGTGTATGCCGATCCGAAAAAACAGCGGATGCACAAATTGAACTATTGGTACATCACGCTGATATTTATCGGAACCATCACGTTTCTGGTGTATGTCTATCTGGAATTGATCATGCGGTTTACATTTACAGGGGATTGATCCGCCGGTTCGGAATTCCCTTTCAAATTGTTCGACAGCCCCTGATCCCCTTCCCTTCCGTTCGTACGATCAGTCGCCCCCCTTGATCAATCTTGCCAACCCCGGATTCTCAGCGGCCTTCACCAGACGCTTTGCCCGGCGATGCAATGTCTCGGGGGAATCGAATCCAACTTCGATGTTATAAGTGGTCCCTTCAAAGTCCTTGGGCGGTATCAGTTTTATCCCCTGTCCCAGCCGAAGCTGATGCACCAGCTGCTGAAATTCCGATTCGGCTCTCGTAATATTGGGATATCGCCGCCGTTTCAGATCTGCCCTTAGCCATCGCGACAATTCGGCACTGCCAAACGTTTCGTCCATTTCCCCCATACGGGATACGGTCCCATCAATCAGATCGGTCAGGGAAATGCCGTCGCGGGCGGAAATTTCCCGAAAGAGTTTCATTATTTCCCGCTGACGGTTGAGGCTCAGCTTCAAGTCCTGAAACAGCGCTACCAGCACATCCGCGACCGATTTCGGAAGCTGACTTAACTCGACGGCCATGGGCAGCGCCACCGTATCCGACAGGATGGCATTTTGAAGGGAGGGCGCCATCTGACATACATGACGGGTGTTGTTCATGTATTCGAAGTTGGATGGGAGACCGAGCCTGTCGGCCACACGGACGGTTTGGTCCGGCGGTTCCGTCATGCTGAACAGCAGGGCATAGGCCCGGGAAAGTTCGATCAGATTCAAGGGACGTTGGTGGAGATTTTCTGAGATGGCGACTTGTGCCCGGTCCAATGGGGTCGTTTCCGGGGCCATGATTCGAGAGGGGATCTGCTGGATGTTCAGTTGTCGGCAGGCCGTAATGCGTCGAAATCCCGAGACGATCTGAAATCCGCTCGGTCCACCCCAGAGAATCGGCGCTCGCAACAAACCCAGATCCCGAATGGAACCGAGGAGGTCCTCGACCCGGCCTTCGGTGGAAATCCGGTAGGTGTCGAGGGTCGTATCGATCCTGGCGACACGAACCGTCTCGGAGGTCATGGTAATCATGACAGCACACTATCCCGAATATTGGCAGGAAGGTAACGATAATACCGAACCGAGATGACCGTTATGCACCGAATGCCGTTTGGGTCAACTGCTCGAACGCCTCGATGTACTTCTGTCGAGTGTTGTCGACCACAGTTTGTGGCAGTTCCGGTCCCGGTGGCGTTTTATCCCAATCCAGGGATAGCAAATAATCCCTGAGGTATTGCTTGTCATAGCTTTTCTGAGGCCCACCGGGGTGGTACGTTTCCTTCGGCCAGAATCGTGACGAATCCGGTGTCAACACCTCATCAATGAGGACCAGGGTGTCGCCGTCCATACCGAACTCGAATTTCGTATCGGCAATGATAATGCCGCGTTCGGCGGCCAAACGGGAACCGCGGGCATATATTTCGAGGCTGAGATCTCTAACCTGAGCGGCCAATTCCGTTCCAATCGTGTCGGCGGCTTCCTGAAAATCGATATTGACATCGTGTTCGCCAAGTTCGGCCTTCGTGGACGGTGTGAAAATCGGTTCGGGGAGCCGATCCGACTCCTGCAGCCCACCGGGCAATTGAATTCCACAGACGCTGCTGGACTCACGGTAGGCATTCCATCCGGAGCCCGACAGGTAGCCGCGAAGCACACACTCAATCGGCAGCGGCCGCGTTTTTTTCACGAGCATGCTGCGTCCCTCCAGGGATTCCGCGTAGGGTCGACACGCCTCGGGGTAGGCAGAGACATCCCTGGTTAATACATGGTTCGCTACCAGGGAGCTCATAACATCAAACCAGAACAGCGAGATTTGTGTCAAAACGGCGCCTTTGTCCGGTATCGGCGTCGGCATGATCACATCGAAGGCGGAAATGCGATCGGTAGCGACCATCAGCAATGCATCGCCAAGGTCATAAATATCGCGGACTTTACCTCTCTGAAATAAGGTCAGCTCCGGAAACTCAGTCTGAATAACGGGATTTTTCATTCGATTTGGCTCCTTCAATGGATAGAACACGCTCTTTATATAATAAGGACATCGGAAATCGCTGGAATACGGAAAGTAGGGCCGCCTTGCAGGCAGGGGGGATCGGATATGTTGCGCATATCCTTGGTTCCCCCCGTAGATTGGGAAGGGACACCGTTTATCTCCTTGCCCGGAATGCGGTAATGAACTTTTTCAGCAGCGCATTGGTATCGGCATCGATGTCCATGAATTGAATACCGGATTCGAATTTCCCCTCGTTACCGGCTTTGGTATATACCACCTTCCCCTTGAGATTGATGATGTCTTCCTCAAATCCGATGGTCAAACCCACGAGGTACTCGGGGTCAAGCGGGATGTGGGTTTCCAGGAGGATGCCGGTTTCGGAAACATTCAGGGTTCTTCCCATGCCCTGTTTGACGACATTTCCGTTTTCGTCATGGCAAGCATAGTTCAGAAGATTCTGGGAGTCGACGCGATAGTGCCTTCGTTTTTCTTCTGTTGTCATGATGTCCCTTTTCTATTTCTAATCCTGGGATGAGGAACCGGTTGAGCCTTCGGCTCCATCTGCCGTCAACATGTCGCATGCTACTTTGGTGGTGACCGATATACAGGTGGCCATGTGTTCGATGAGCTTCTTGAAGGTCGGCGCCAGCTCTTCGTATTCGGTCAAGATGGCTTCCGGATCAAGTTGGCTGATCTTTAAATCGGGAGAGGCAAATATCGAAGCCGAATGGGGTTCGTGCCCAAGGTCAAAAAATGGCACACTTCCGAAAAAATCACCTTTCCCCAGACGTGCCAACGGGACATAGCCATTCTCGGTGTAGCGCACCACCGTGGCGTTTCCCTCGGTGATCATGAAGAGTCGCTGCTCCGGTTTTCCCTGTCGAATCGCCGGCTTCCGCCCCTTTACCCAGGCATCCAGTGACACCTTCCCGGATCGAATTTCCACCACCCGGTCGGTGACCTCCCGGAGCCGCCGGTCGAGGCTGAGAAGAAATCTGCGGAATCCCTGGGTGAGATTTGAGAAATCGGTAAACAACCGCTGGGTGTCCAGTACGCCCAGCGACACATTGCCCATGGCGATGTTGGTGGCGCTACGGATGTTTCCGTTGACCGTAAAGGTGGCCATGGATCCAATGAACGCCCCATCGGTAATGCGAACAATTTCGATGGGGCCTTCCGATGTGTTCTTGAGAACCTGAACAATCCCCTGAACGATGACCCAAATCCAGTTGCCGTGTTTCTTTTCTCTGACGATTTCCTGTCCGTCGGAGTATTCTTCTTCGTCGACAATGTACATGTAATCGACCAGGGGGCCTTTGATCAGTGGCCCCCCTTCGTCCGAACCGATGATATCCGGGACCTCCGCGTCCGGGGTCACGGACCCCAGTTTTTCAACTTCGCCGTCATCCAGCTTCCGGAGACCGTCCAGAATCAGTTCCATTCGGCCTTTGGTAATGACTTTCTCTTCCGATATCTCCTGGGCGGTAAATTGGAACTCCCCTTCGATCCAACCGAACAGCGCAAACAGGGCGTCCGTGCCGGTCTGGGAACCGGCGAACGCGTTGACCGGATTGCCTTGCTGCAAGTAGATCACTCCGGGTTCCGGGCTGTGGGAGCTGTATACACGTAAGACGCCGGTGCTCCCGTTGGATCCAAACAGTTGAAGCAGATCCCCCAGGTTCAAGAAACTCAAACTGCCCGAAAGTGCCACTCCATCGTTCATTGGAAGCCCTTTTATCCTTCCTGAAACTGCTTCTTAAGTGATCTCAGCGTCAGTTTCAGACACTCCTTGAGCGTGATGCCAACGCCCTCTCCCTTGAGAGCGCTCGCCGGGAAGGCCGGGACTTTCAGCTGGCGGTTCAGATCGTGGTCAAGCTGTTCCATGGATAGCATGGGAAAGCCTTCGTCCGCCAAATCCCGCTTGTTGTATTGTAATACCAGGGGAATTTTGAAGATACTCAAGCCGTATTCTTTTAAGTTCTTTTGCATGTCTTTCAAAGACATCATATTTTTTTCCCGCCGGACTTTGAGGGAATCCGCCACGAACACCAAACCGTCCACCTCCTTCAGGACCAGTTTTCGTGTGGAGCTGTATTGAACCTGTCCGGGTACGGTATACAGCTGGACCTTAACATCGAACCCTCTAATTTTGCCGAGACCGATGGGAAGAAAATCAAAGAACAGGGTGCGGTCTCCTTCGGTGGTAATGGACACCATATCCCCCGTAACCTGCTTTTTGTATGTCTTATAAATATACTCGAGATTGGTGGTTTTGCCTCCCCGACCACAGCCATAATAGACAATCTTGGCCTCAATCTCCCGTGTCTTCAAATTAATCGTCGCCATTCTCAACCGCTCCGCGAAAAGTGAAACTCCATGGCTTCAGGACCTGGTGGTTTACACGGTCAGGGTTAAATCATGTACTGGTCACTTTGATGTCCAAGCTGTAGTCTCCACGTTTGGGTCCGGTGGAAATTTTGGTATTCGAGGTAATAATGCCCGAGCCTTTGAACATGGCAAAAGGGGAATAGAATTCAACATTCTTCAATTTCGTTCCGACGGCCAAGTGCTCCACCAGTGCCTTGTCACGACTTTGGACGAGGAGACTGACTTCGTTCCCAGATTGGAAGCTGACATCGAATTCAACCAACTCTCCCTGCTGGGGTCCATCGTCCATGAAGATTCCGATGGAGCTGATGTCCAACAACTCATCTTCATCAACCGGCGAAGCCTCTTCGGCGTCCAATCCCATCATTTCGATTTCACCGTCAAAGTCCAGGGTGGCGGCATCGGCCATGGCAATGGTCCGGTCAATACCGCGCTTGTCAAGGATTCCCTGAAAGAAGATACGGAGGTTCTCCAACTGGGCGGAATCAAAATCGCCCCCGGCGCTCCAGCGCTGGAATTCTTCAATACCTTCGTCATATGTTTCCAGGGAGATGTGGCATCGGACAATATTCTTCGCTGCCGGGACGTGAATGTCGGGAATATCCAGTAGGTTTCGAAATTCCAGCAGGGCACGCTCGAACTGTCCGAATTTGGCCAGCGCAATGGCGCCTTCCAGTGCACCGGCGGTGTCATCCGGTGCAAACGAGAATTTGTCTTTGATGAGATCCTGTATCTCTTTGGTCATTTCAGGTGTTTTCGGCGCCTGGTCGAAGGCGTCCAGTTCTTTTTTGACAGCCCGAACTTTTTTGGCAATGCCTCCAAGAATGCTATCTTTATTTTTGATTCGACCCACTTTTCGGATCAGGTCGGCTGCAGCAGCGTAACGCTCCAACGACTCATTGAGCAATCCCTGGGAACGATACAGATCTGCCTCGTGCAGCAGTAATTTTATTTTTTGAGCAAGATCCATGACCCCTCTTCCGGTTTCGTCTTCGCGATCTTTCGTGCGGTTCAACGACGTTTCGACCCACTGCTGCCTGACGCTGGTGGGTTAACCCAACCGTGTCGATTTGCCGGTCTGCAGAGGACCAAATCGGCGTCTTTTAAGTCAATTATAGTAGCCCGTATATGGCTATTTTGTCAACAATTCGAAGGCGTTCATTTATATGTTGACATTCATTTAAGGTGTGATATCAACGATTCTTTGGCTTCCCATACACATCGCAATACCGTTCCCTTTAAATCATCATTATATATTGGAGGACCCATTATGGACAAGAAAGTAACTGTCGTCGGAGCGGGTAATGTCGGAGCGACCGCGGCTCAACGTCTGGCCGAGAAGGATCTGTGTGATGTCGTGCTCGTGGATATTGTTGAAGGCGTTCCCCAGGGAAAGGCTTTGGATCTGACCGAGGCGGCTCCCATTGAAAAACATGATGCCCACCTGACCGGCACCAACGGATACGAGGCGACTGCCGGATCCGATATTGTCATCATCACGGCCGGGATCCCCAGGAAACCGGGCATGAGTCGGGATGACCTCATCAGCACCAATGCCGGGATCATGAGAAGTGTCGCCGAGCAGATCGCAAAACTGTCTCCGGATGCTGTCCTCATCATCGTCAGCAACCCCCTCGATGCGATGTGCCATGTCGCTTTTGAAGCCAGCGGATTCCCCAAAGAGCGGGTTCTGGGTATGGCCGGGGTTCTCGACTCGGCACGATTTCGCGCCTTCATCTCAATGGAACTGAACGTTTCCGTCGAAAATACCCATGCGTTTGTTCTCGGCGGTCATGGTGACACCATGGTTCCCCTGCCCCGCTATTCCACGGTGGCCGGGATTCCGATTACGGAGCTGATGCCGCAGGATCGGATCGATGCATTGGTGGATCGCACCCGAAACGGCGGCGCTGAAATCGTCAGCCTGCTGAAAACCGGTAGCGCCTACTACGCACCGGCTTCGGCGGCGGTTGAAATGGCCGAGTCGATCCTCAAGGACAAGAAAAAGGTCCTCCCCTGCGCCGTCTATCTGGAGGGGGAATACGGCATAGAGAAGTTGTTCATCGGCGTGCCGGCAAAATTGGGTGCCAAAGGCATTGAAGAGGTCATCGAGATTCAGCTGACCGATGAAGAGCAGGCCGCTCTGAATCATTCCGCCGATGCGGTTCGCGAACTCGTGGAGATTTTAGCCTCGCTAGAATAAAGGATTCAAGGATCCAAGGGGCCAAGGGTTCAAGTGGTTGTTTGAGTCAGCTTTTGTTAGCATGTTCGGAAGTTCACTCGACCCCTCGAATCCTCGACCCCTTGAACCCTAATCTATATACAGACGGGATCACCAGCGGAACAATACCCATCGCAGGAATCTCAAACGTTCCGATCTGAGAAAAAACGGAGTACGGCTTCGGCTGTTGGGCGATTCATTCCGGGCACCGCGCGCAAGTCCTCAAGCGTGGCTGCCCGGATTTTTATTATGCTCCCGAAGTGTGTCAACAGTGCCCGTTTGCGTTTTTCTCCGACCCCGCGAATTGCATCCAGGATGGAGGCAGTGGCCTGCTGCGAATGGCGCTTGCGGTGGTAGGTAATCGCCACCCGATGGGCCTCATCTCGAATGCGCTGGAGAAACAACAATAGATTTCGGTCTCCGCCAAGAAGGACCGGATCGGCACGGCCGGGTATAAAAATTTTGTCTATCGTCTCTCCCTTTGCGGTGTCCGGCTTGGCAATTCCGATAACATCGAAACGATCCGACAAACCATATTCCTCGAGCACGCGTGTTGCCATACTCAACTGGCCCTTACCCCCATCGATCATCAGCAAATCCGGCGGCGGGGTTGTTGTTCCCTTTTTCTGAAACCGCCGTCGGAGGATTTCCGCGATGGATCCGTAATCATCCGGGCCATCGATGGTTCGGACACGGTATCGACGGTAGGCACGTTTCCGGGGCGCCCCATTTTCGAATACGACAATGCTCGCCACCGGATTGCTTCCCTGGAGGTTCGAAATGTCGATGCACTCGATTCGATCCGGGCGGTGCTTGAGCCGGAGTCGCTGTTTCATCCGGTTGCGGAGCGCCAATTCGGAGGTGATCGCCTCGGATCGTTCCCTTGCCGTCTTTGTCGCATTCCGGACAGCCATCTTCACAAGATCGGCCTTTTCGCCTCGTTTGGGGAACAACAGACGGATCCGGGTGCCCTTGAGTTGGAATAACCAATCAGCGATCAGCGCGTGGTCACCCATTTCCACGGATAGTAAAATTTCTTCCGGCAGGTCGGAAACGCGTTCATAATACTGGCGAAGAAACGTACTCAGCACTTCTCCGTCACTGGACATGGGGTCTGGAAACTCAAAATGGCGCGATCCCATCAGAAACCCGCCCCGTACCAACAACAGGGTAACAACTCCCAGATGGGCATCCCGGGCGAGGCCGAAAACATCCCGATCCTTAAAATCCGTATTGACTGCGATCTGGTTTTCGAGCGTCTTTTGCAGAGCAAACATTTTGTCTCTCAGAGCAGCGGCCCGTTCGAATTCCCGTACCGCTCCGGCCTGTTCCATTTCCCGACGGACCTTCCGAATCAGTTTCGGTGTGCGCCCCTTTAAGAACAGGATCACTTCTCGGACGATTTCGGCATAATCGCCTTTATGGACATCCATGCAACAGGGGGCCAGGCAACGCTGCATCTGACAGTGCAGGCAGGGACGCGTCCGTGTCTTGAACTCGCTGCGTTTACACTTTCTGAGCTTAAAGGTTTTATCGATAAATCTCAGAGTTTCCCGGACGGCATGGGCCGATGCAAACGGGCCGAAATACATGGCGCCGTCCTTTTGAATTTTGCGGACAATGGTCAATTTCGGGTAGTCCTGCCGAGTGTCCAACCGGAGTGACGGATAGCGCTTGTCGTCCTTTAGGTTTACGTTATATCTCGGACGGTACCGTTTGATGAGATTCGATTCGAGGATCAGGGCCTCCTTTTCAGATCGGGTCACAATGGTCTCGAGGTCCACGACCTTTCGAATCAATACGCGGGTTTTGATATCCAGCGCCTGCTCCGGTTTTCGGTAGCTGGCCAGTCGCTTTCTCAGGTCCCTGGCCTTTCCCACATAAAGAACGCGACCGGAGACATCCTTCATGACATAAACGCCGGGATCCGGCGTGGCCCGGTTCAGTTTTTCATGGAAGCCATCATGGATGGAGGCATCGTTGGGGTCAGGCCGATCCATGGTGTTAATCCTCAAAGACAATCCGCTTGCGGAGGGTCCGCATTTCATCACGAAGTCTGGCGGCTTTCTCGAATTCAAGAGCACGGGCCGCCTCTTGCATTTCTTTTTCGAGCCGCTCCATGACGCTGTCCAGTTCTTCCAAGGGCACGTATGTCATCCGCTTTTCTGCAACACGGTCAGCCTTGTCATCGGCAGAAGTGTCAAACAAGTCATCAAAGGCCGACGCAATCGACTTTTGGACGGTTGTCGGGACAATATCGTGGCGACGGTTGAAATCTTCCTGGATTCGACGCCGACGGACGGTCTCTTCCATGGCCCGTTTCATAGAAGCCGTAACGGTGTCAGCAAATAGAATAACCATCCCGTTCACATTCCGGGCCGCACGTCCGAAGGTCTGGATCAGGGAGCGGGTAGATCGGAGGAAACCTTCTTTATCAGCGTCCAGGATGGCCACCAAAGATACTTCGGGGATGTCCAATCCCTCCCGCAGCAAATTAATGCCGATCAGCACATCGAACTCACCTCGCCGCAAATCCCGAATGATATCCATGCGTTCGAGGGTTTTGATGTCTGAATGTAAGTAACGCACCCGGATTCCGAGATCCGAATAGTATTCCGTGAGATCCTCAGCCATCCGTTTCGTGAGGGTGGTGACCAGGACCCGCTCATTCCGCTGAATGCGCGACCCGATTTCTTCGAAGAGGTCATCGACCTGATTCCCTGCCGAGCGGACCACCAGCTCCGGATCGATGAGGCCCGTGGGACGTACGATGAGTTCCACCGGTCGGTGTTTTGATGCCGCCATCTCATAATCGGACGGGGTCGCCGAGACATATACCACACGGGAGATTTTCGATGTAAATTCAGAAAACCGCAGGGGGCGGTTATCCAGGGCGGAGGGTAAACGAAAACCATACTCCACCAGAGTTTTCTTCCGCGATCGGTCTCCCTTGAACATCGCGTTGAGTTGGGGCACCGCGATATGGCTTTCATCGATAAACAGAAGAAAATCCTCCGGAAAGTAGTCCAGCAGTGTCGGCGGCGGTTCACCCGGAAGCCGTCCTGTCAGATGTCGGGAATAGTTTTCAATACCGGTACAGAAACCGAGTTCCTGGATCATTTCCACATCAAAATGGGTCCGCTCTTCTATCCGCTGGGCTTCTACCAACCTCTGGTGATCCCTGAAAAACGCGATTCGATCTTTCAGCTCGGCCAGAATGGTCTCCATCGCTTTCTTTCGGGTGCTGTGCTGGGTCACATAATGACTGGCCGGAAAAATTGTCGCCCGTGACATGCGGCGGCGTACAGTCCCCCGCAGGGGATCGATCTCACATAAGGCGTCTACTTCATCTCCGAAGAATTCAACGCGTATGGCCATGTCTTCCTCTGCCGCCGGAAAAATCTCGACGCGATCGCCGCGCACCCGGAAGACACCCCGGTAGAAATCCATGTCATTCCGATCATAGTGAATGTTGACCAGGTCCGAAAGCAGTTGCTCCCGATCCAGGGCCATCCCGGTTTCGATATCCAGACGCAACGAAAGATAATCTTCGGGTGCTCCCAATCCGAAAATACAGGACACACTGGCAACAACGATCACATCGGATCGGGACAAAACCGATCGGGTTGCCGAGTGACGCAGCTTGTCGATCATTTCATTTATCGAGGAATCTTTTGCGATATAGGTATCCGTCGTGGGGATGTACGCTTCGGGCTGGTAATAATCGTAATAACTGACAAAATATTCCACCGAATTTCCCGGAAAGAAGGACTTGAATTCATTAAACAACTGGGCGGCCAGGGTTTTATTCGGCGCAAGCACCAGAGTGGGACGGTTGAGCCGCTCAATAATGTTGGCCATGGTAAAGGTCTTCCCGGAACCGGTGACGCCGAGAAGAACGTTGTGCTCCTGTCCATTGAGAAGACGTTGCGACAGGGCATCCACAGCCTCGGGCTGATCCCCTTTCATTGCAAACTCGGATATCAGATGAAATGAAGACATGATGCATTGATGGGATTCAAAGGGTCCAACTTATCCTGCCATATCGGTGCGCCGAACAGATATCGTCAGGGCGCTTTACTTCGGGTGCCCCTACAGGGAAGGCCGCGTCTCCGGCCTGGGGCCGCGATGTGGGAACGGGTGATCATGCCGGCTGAAAAGATTTCATGCAGTGTTCGGGTTAACGGCTAACAGCGCAACGGCCATTGCCCCAATGCCTTCCTGTCGACCGATCCATCCCATACCTTCTGTGGTGGTCGCTTTGACGTTCACCCGAGCATGCTCCATGGAAGCTGCCGCGGCAATGTTCGCCTGCATCTCTTCCCGATAAGGAGATATTTTCGGGGCTTGAGCCATTACGGTGGCATCGATGTTCACAACCTGCATCCCATTACGCCGAGTCATGTCCATCACCTGCTGCAAGAGTTTCAGGCTATTCACATTACGGAAAGCCGGATCCGTATCCGGAAACAGAAGGCCGATGTCTCCAAGTCCCGCCGCACCCAGGATGGCATCGCAGATGGCGTGCGTCAGGACATCGGCGTCCGAATGTCCCTGAAGACCTTTGCCGAAAGGGATGCTGACGCCACCGATGATCAACGGGATTCCGCTTTCCAGCCGGTGCACATCGTAACCGATTCCCACACGCATATGGCCATTTCCCATGATAGCCTCCACCTTTTCCGATTGAGTCGGAACGAACACGGCTCTGGTTTCTCTACGGACAGGGCGCCATCCGTCCGGACGGGTCGCTGCCATCCCATATCACATGGCTGCTGTCCGGTAAATATAACACCTTCCCGAAGCAATGGAACCCGGTGTGAATGACCTAAAATCTCTGACTACCCCAGCTGTTTCTTGAAAAAATATCATGCAACGTTCAGGTTAGACAACATGACCCAATAATGCTATGACATCACTGAAATTTAACAGATTTCATGCAATGTTCGGGATAGGCCAATTTCTATAAACCTACTCCAGGTGAGCAAACCATGGCGTCTTCCAATCCATCCCTCATAGAGGGACTCCCGGTTCAGCGGTACGATGTTCATTTCTCCCTCGATCGGTTGGCGATCGGTGTGGACAATGTTCATTTTGATGTGCGTCTGAGTGAGCAACTGGTTCAATCCGTTGAGCGGTGTGCGTTGTTTATTGTCACGCGGCATACCGGCACCCAGCAAATGTTGAAAACCGACCGGGCCGCTGAGTGGACCAAGACGAAAGAACAGTTTAAAGAAGATTGTACCGCTGTACTGACCTCAGCCGTCCACACGGCCAAGTCCCGGAAGGAAATTCAGATCGACCTTCTGGCCCAGGTGGCCGTGTCAAAACTGATTTTTGACGAGGTTCGCACCCAATTCGATCGTGTCATCGAGCATATCGAGCACGTGATCCGCTCGGTGGATCTTGCGCCACAGCATGAAACCCGTGATACCAGTCGGAGTGTGAACCTCAAAGAGCAGCTGAAGCAGCTCCGGCAGAACCGAGGGCGTGTGTTGCAGCTGTCCGGCGATGAGCTGTTGGAAATGTTTGTCGGCTGTCAGCGTAAGGGGATTGTGGAACTGAGGGAGGCCAATTTCGGAAGAGAGAGTATACTGCCGGAGCATGTATTCACCAACCGGCTGATCCATGCTGATTCTCTCTATGACGATGAGGTTCTCATAGAGCATTACATCCTGCTGAACACCCGGATAGAGGATCCGGACAGCGTCGAGCGGGTGACGATGCTACTTGAGGCTTTTCTTGAAGAGATCGGTCTTTATCCATCGACCGGCGCGACGTTGGACCCGGACGGGGTCGATGTGAACGAGGGCGAGGAGAAACCCCCGAATCCCTGGCTGATGAATGAAGAGAATGTCAACGTACTTTTCAATCCGGAAGGCGCCCAACGGCAGTATCGCCGCCGCCGATCAGAGAAGGCCCCCAAAGAAGAATTGAAGACCTTAAAGGAGCAGATCCGCATCCAGAAAAAAATTTACCAGCTTTTCTTCAAGAAATTTAAAAAAGAAAAACTGCCCATGCGCATCAATGCCGCGTTTGAGATGGCATCGGTTTATCGGGAATACTGCCCTCCCCTGACGCCGCGTCAGGTACACACCTACATCACCCAGCCCTCGACCCGGAAACAGATTGCCAGACGATTGGAACGGATTAAAGATTTCATCGGCAAGCCAATTTCCATGGCGCCCCTGCACAAGGTGGCCAAGCGAGCCAAACGACTCTCATCCAAGCAGCAAAAAACTTATATTTATGAGTTTCTTACCGCATTTTTCAGGTACTACCGGGACATGACTTTGGCGTCCCTCCTGAAACACTACATGAACTCGGTGCATCTGGCGGTGGATGAAAAGATCATCGCCCTGTCCAAAGAAAACCGAACCCTATATGATTTTCTGCTGAAATCCGAACAGGAAAAAAAAGAACACCCGGTTATCGGGCATGTCATCGTCAAGGCGGATGTGCGAGGATCTACGGATCTTACGTATCGCCTGAAAGAGCAAGGCCTGAATCCGGCGTCCTATTTCAGCCTCAATTTTTTCGACCCGATCACCCAGATATTATTCGATTACGATGCCGCCAAAGAATTTATAGAAGGGGATGCCCTGATTCTCTCTATATATGAGCAGGAAGAGACTCCGGAAGGCTGGTACAGTGTTGCCCGGGCATGTGGCCTGGCGATCCGGATGCTGAGCATCGTTCGTGACTACAATGTCAAAAGCCGTAAAAACAAGCTGCCGATCCTCGAGCTGGGAATCGGAATCTGCTACAACAACAGCTCACCGACGTTCCTATTCGACGGGCCGAGCCGGATTATGATCTCACCGGCGATCAATCTCTCCGACCGTCTCTCCAGTTGTGACAAGTCGATTCGAAACGTCCTTGAAAAACATACACGACGGTTTAACCTGTATGTATTTCAGACGCATTCGGATGACGAGAATGCGGCAACTGCAGACGATTTATCTCTGCGCTTCAACGTCAATGGCATTGAACTTCATCCGAACGGCTTTCAGAAGCTCGGTAATGAAATCGATCTGAAGCCATTTTCTGTGGGTCTCAAAGGCCCGCTTGAAGACAAAAGCCGATTCTACGGGGCCAAAATTCCTCTGGTTTCAGGTAAATATCAGCCGATGGTCATTCGGGAAGCTCCCATCATGAAGTTGTCCTCAGAGACAGGGAAAATTGTCGGAGAGTCATCCAAAACGTTCTTCGAGGTGTGTACCCATCCCAAACTATATGACCGGATCGGTAACATTCTTTGACCACACGCGTTTCGAGACAACCATGCGCGACAAATTTGATTTTGACATCGGCTACCTGATTCAAAATAAAATCGTGTAACGATTTTATGGAACGCGACGGTGTCGCTATGGGGCGAAAAGTATACCCGGCGTTATCGTGGGGATTAAAAATTACTATCCTTGCAATTCTACGGAATGAGATTCGCGCTTGGCTCCAGCAAATCGGAGGGTATTGGAAATTATTGGCGATCGCCCAAGCTGAACAACCGCACATTCGCTTGAATAACAATGTTCATCTGATCTGATGTTGCCCCCCCGCTGCAGGCAGCGGAGGATCACCGAGTTCAAGCAACATCCACACTGAAGCCCTACGCCCATGGTCGAATCAGCGCATGATGGGCCGACCCGCTTCGAGGTGTCGGTGGATCCAGACGGGGATTGCCGTCTTCGACTGAGAGGACGCCTCAATGGAGCCAATGTTTCCAAAGTTCAGCGTGACATCCTGTCTGCGATCGATTCTAAGCGGCCTCACCGTTTACTCCTGGATCTTTCCGAAGTGACCTACCTGGATGACTTCGGGGCACTGTTGCTCTCCCGGCTCCGCGACAGCGTTCTGGATCGAGGGGGCACCGTGGAGATGATTTCAGTGCCCCACCATGTTCAGCAAATGCTATCCCTGGTCAACTTTGACGAGGCCGAAAGTTGTCGGCCGACCTTTGAAAAACGAAAATCTGGAGCGATTTCCCGTCTTGGGGCGGCCACGCTGGCGCTGACTTTTAATATCCGATATCTGGTGTCCTTTCTGGGATCGGTGCTTCTCGCGTTCGGCTACGCGCTTGTCCGTCCGCGATCCCTCCGCTGGAACGATACCCTGTCCCTGATGGAAAAGACCGGCGTCGATGCGCTGCCCATCGTCACCATGATCAGTTTTTTGCTTGGACTGGTCATGGCGTTTACGGCCGCGCTCCAGCTGCGGCAGTTCGGTGCCACCATTTATGTGGCTTCCCTGGTGGCCATTGCCATGGTGTCCGAACTGGGCCCGATCATGACCGCCATTATTGTCGCCGGCCGCTCCGGTTCAGCATTTGCCGCGGAAATCGGCACCATGCGCATTTCCGAAGAGATCGACGCGCTCTTCATCATGGGATTTCGACCGACGTTGTTCCTGGCGGTTCCCCGGATCCTGGCGTCCATGATCGTTGTGCCGCTGCTCACGCTTTTCGCCGACATTGCCGGAATACTGGGGGGCCTTCTCGTTGGGGTGATGATGCTGGATCTCACGATAGCCGCCTATCTGGATCAGACCATCGATTCCTTAACGCTGTCGGATTTTCTGTGGGGCTTTTCCAAAAGCATTGCGTTTGCAGCGGTTATATCCTGGATCGGATGTCTTCGCGGCTTCCAGACCCGCGGCGGGGCATCCTCTGTTGGAAACGCGGCCACATCCGCCGTGGTCAGCGGTGTTTTTTTTATTATCTTCTTCGATGCGATTTTTGCATTCGTTCGCAACTACTGGTAGACATGTCCAAAGACACCATCATTTCCGTTCGGAACATTGTTGCCGGATACAAAGGAGACACCATCCTCGACGGCGTGTCCCTGGATGTTTTCAGAGGAGAGATTCTGGTTATCCTCGGCTCCAGCGGGTGCGGAAAGAGTACGCTGCTGCGTCATATGGTGGGTCTCGATCGGGTCATGTCCGGTACGGTGGTGATCGACGGGGTGGACATCACCCAGTGCGACAACCGGGAATACCATGGCACCCTGAGAAAGCTCGGGGTGCTGTTCCAGGGAAGTGCCCTTTTCGGTTCCATGACCATTGGAGAAAATGTGGCCCTGCCGATTCTGGAATACTGCGGTTTGGACAACGCTGATGTGGAATCGTTGGCACGAATGAAATTATGCGCCGTGGGCCTGGATGGGTATGAAAATCACCTGCCATCCGAGATCAGCGGTGGGATGAAAAAGAGGGCCGGACTCGCCAGATCCCTGGCGTTGAATCCCAGAATTCTGTTTCTCGATGAGCCTACCTCCGGGCTCGACCCGGTGATCTCGGCCGAGATCGATGAGCTGATCCGCCGTATCAATCAGAGCCTCGGCACCACCATGGTCATTGTCACCCACGATCTGGGGACGATTTTGAGTGTGGCCGATCGATCCATCATGCTTGATAAAACGCGAAAGGGAATCATCGCCGAAGGGGATCCCCACGAACTGAAGCGGTTGTCGGCCAATCCGATTGTCCGAAATTTTTTTCTGCGTCAAACTCAGGATTCCAGGGCCGAATCGGAGACCCAGCCATGAACTCCATAACCTGGGAAGGATAGAGTATAGTGGCGTCCATCCGCACCCAATTCAGCGTCGGCCTGTTTGTCATTGTCGGCCTCGCGATCCTGATCATTGCGGTGATCTGGCTCGGCATGTCCCACTATCTCGATCGGGGCCAGTACTTTGCGGCGTATTTTGCCGAATCCGTTCAGGGGCTCGATAAGGACTCTCCGGTGAAATATCGTGGCGTTCCGGTGGGACGGCTGGTTAGCCTGTCGGTCGCGCCGGATGGCGAACTCATACAGGCGGTGCTCAACATTGAAAAGGATATCCAGCCGGATGAAGATTGGGTCGCCCAGCTGAGGGTCGTGGGATTTACCGGAGTCATGTTCATTGAACTCGACCAACGGGCACTGGATGAACCGGATTGGTCGCCGACGATCACGTTTCCATCGAAATACCCGATCATACCGACGCGGCCCTCCGGTATGAAGCAGATCATGGACGGCATCACCGATGTGGTGGAGCAGCTCCGCGGCATCGATTTGGTCGGCATCACGACCCGACTCAAACAAACCATCGACCGGGCATCGGTGGCCATTGATGAGGCACAAATTGGAAATCTGTCGGCGGATCTTCGGGATACCTTGACCAGTGCCCGTATGCTGCTCACCAATCCCAGGATCGAGAACATTCTTGAAAACGTGGAGTCCGGCAGCGCCTCATTCCGGGATGTCGGCCGGCATGCCGATGCCACGCTGGATCAAGTGGATACCGCCGTGGCCAATCTGGACAGGAATATCAGCGAGGTCAAGGACCAGCTGAGTCCGGCTATTGCGGATCTAAGGTCTACCCTTCGTGAAGCGGAAACCATGTTCACCGCCAGTTCGGAGCTTATCAGGGACAGTCAGCCAAGGGTGGGAAACCTGGAGCGGCAACTGGTGATGACGTTGAGGGATCTTAGATCAACACTGGGTAATCTCGATCGATTGCTGAGTATCCTCGCGGATCAGCCATCCCTGTTGATCTTCAGCGAGCCGCGGCCACCTCGGAAGGTCGGGTCCGAGGATCTGAGAGATTGATCATACGATATTGGGTTACCAGAATAGGAGGTCAGGGATTATGGGCCCCTGTAGCACATGGTTTAAAAGGCCGTTTTTCTTATCGGTCCTATGGTCCATTGGTGTTCTGATTCTATCCGGATGCGGGGTGAACCTTGGACCGGAAGGGCAGGCACCTGAGACCAAACTGTATATGCTGGAGTATCCGGCCCCGGAGCCTTCGGCCGAACAGCTTGGTGAATACGTGCTTCGTGTGGAGCAATTTGACGCCCTTCCGTTTTATCAAACGGATAGGATCATCTACAAAGAAAATGCCTTTCAGAGAGATTCCTACCGGTACCACAAGTGGCAGGCATCTCCCGGTGAAATGATTACTTATCTGTTGTTGAGGGATTTTCGCGGGTCGGGGCTGTTCAAGGCAGTCCTGTCGCCGGACAGCCTTCTGGCCCCGACCCACGGTCTGGAAGGAGAGATTGAAGATTTTCTGGAAGAAGATTCACCCAAGGGCTGGGTGGCTGTGTTGTCGCTGAATGTGACTCTGACATCCGAGACGGTTCCTGGTGCGGGGCGCACCGTGATCTTCCAGAGCACCTATTCGGAACGGGAGCCCTTAAGGGGTAAAACCCCCCGTGCATTGTCCGAAGCCATGAGCCGGGCCATGTCTCGGATTTCAACTCTAATCATCGGAGATGTTCAGTCAGCGGTGGCAGGGATGGAAGGGATGAACACTGGGGAAACTCGGAAGGAGCCTTGATGGGTATGGGACATTAGCCCGGACATTGCACCAACCGGAGACGTTCATGATCAAGGCACTTCGAGGTGAAGCTGTAGTCCATCTACCGCGAACCTCGAATAACGCAGAGCATGGGCGTCTCCGGTTGGCCCGCAAGGGTGAAATCTTTTCAGGTCGTTCTTCCGTTTTCGAGAGCTCCAAATTGCATTACGGCCGAATGACTCATCATTCACACTGAAACATCGATATTGTTTCTTTAGCCATTTGCTGAAAAGATTTCATGCAATGTTCGGGTTAGGAGGCTTTGGGGAATATCGAAATCTCGTCGAAGCAAATGGAAAATTTTTTAACAAAGAGATCCCGATCCTGGCAGAAATCCAACAACTTTTTCATCCGATCCGGAGGGGCTCTGTGAAAGGAAACCAGTAATCCATCGATATCGTGTTTTGCCTGCAATTCATTGATATCTTTAAACGTCCCAAGAATCGGATAGCCTTGAAGTTTTTTTCCTACCTTTAAGTAATCGTCATCAATAAATCCCACCGGTCGAAGCTTAAGACTGGAATTATTTAGAATCTCTCGCAACAGGATTTCCCCTCCCCTTCCGGCGCCGTAAATAAAGACACGGTCCCCGGCCAGGGATTTTCGTTTGATGGTATCCAGAAACAATCTGAAAGAACCCCTGGTGCCGAGAAGAAAACCGGTGGTTAAAAACCAATCGATGATGAAGATGCCCTTTGAGAAGTCCTTGAACCGGAACAGAAACGTGACTGCCGCTACGGCTAGAAGTGTCGCCACGGTAGAAGCTTTCAGATACACGTAAACGTCGTTGATACTCATGTACCGCCAGATACCACGATAAATCCCAATCGCGAAAAACGCCAGAAACTTGCACGCAATCACCGCCGGAAGGGATCGTAAAAACACGTTAAAGTAAAAGGTGAACTGATCATCGGGAAACCGAAGGCGGTAGGACAGGTAGTAGGAGAAAGCAATCAGGCCCAGATCCATCAGAACCAACAGGATGTGCTTTTTATAGGTGACCTCGATGAGAACCGGCGTATAGGCTTTGTCCCTCAGAACGGAGAACTCTTTTTCGGGATACACCCGCAGCTGAGCCAAATAAATGCCCATCAATAGAACCGCCAACCCTGTCGGAATAATCACCGCCGGTGATGCCAAATTGTCGGTGCGACTGACAAAATAAGCGCTCAGACAGGATACCGTGGCGACACCGTATAAAAACAGGACTGCCCCCCGCTCAGTGAACCCCATTAACACCAACCGGTGGGAGGTATGATCTTTCCCGCCGGTGGATGCTTTCCTCCCGCTCAGGGTGCGGATCAGTGTCACCAGAGTAGTATCGAAGATGGGAACCATCAGAATGAGAATCGGAACAGCGACGGCGGCTACCCGAGTGGTTGCGTATATTTCGGAGTAGGTCAAACTCAAGAAAGCGAGTGAAAAACCGATCATCAGACTGCCCGAGTCGCCCATGAAAATCGATGCCGGATTGGAATTGTATATCAGAAAGGCGGCAAGGGCGCCGACAAGAACCAATGCAGCCATCATGATGTGTAGAGAATCCTTTCCGAACATCCAGGCCAGGGCCAGAGCGGTGATCAGTCCAATGCCGGCACAAAGACCGTCCATGTTGTCGAGCAGATTCATGGCGTTTGTGATGCCCACAATCCAGAATATGGTCACCATGGTATCGCCGGTCAGGGAGACAAACCAGTTCAGCCGGAATCCTAAAAAAGCCACAACGGACGCGACCATGATTTGACCCAATAACTTGGTATGGGGTTTGATATTGATAAAATCGTCGAGCAATCCCAGGACAAACATCAACGTCAAACCGATCCACAGCACCGCCGCAGGATTTGCGCCAGGGACGATTCCCGAAGCCCTGACCAGGTGGGGTGCTAGCGATGTGAAATCTGCTATCACCAACAGGGGAATCGCCACACCTGCATAAATGGCAATGCCACCCATGAGTGCGGTGGTCTTTTGGTGCCATCGCTCCTGGTTGGGGCGGGCCACCCATCCCCGTTTAATGGCCATGCCACGAACCATCGGGGTCATTGCGAGGCAAATGAGAAACGATGCGACGGGTAACAGGTAGGTCATGGCAAGTTGGTTATTAAAAAAACGTTGCGAACGTTACAGTTCATAGTTGGGAGCAATGCCCCAATATTTCATGACAGAATTTTTTACCTCGACGTTCACGAAGCTCACGAAGACAACATTGTGAATTTATTCTGTTACCTTCGTGCTCTTCGTGGCCTTCGTGGTACGTGTAACAAGTCATTCATCTTACTTATGATTTCTAGACAACCGTGTTTGTGAACTATTCGGGTTAGCGATTTTTCATATATTCAATCGTATGCTCAAGAATCGTATTTAGGTCGGTGCGAGGCTCGAAACCAATATATTCTCTGATCTTGTCTATTCCCGGCACCCGGCGCTGCATGTCCTCGAAGTCTTTCTCGAAGGCTTTGTCATAGGGTACCAGTTCAACGGTGGAAGTCGAACCTGTCGCTTGAATGATCTTATCGGCTAGCTCCTGGATAGAAATTTCTTCGGTCCCGCCGATGTTGAAAATTTCTCCCACGGTTTTTTCGGAATCCATCAGGCCAGTTAGAGCTTCAGCGACATCCTTGACGTAGGTAAATGTTCGGGTCTGTGTGCCGTCGCCATAAACCGTTAACGGTTCACCTTTAATGGCTTGTAGTACGAATCGTGGAATGACCATCCCGTATGCACCGGTCTGGCGTGGCCCTACCGTGTTGAACAATCGGGCAATGATGACCTGGAGGCCTCTCGAGCGATAGTAGGCCAGTGAGGTGAATTCATCCATGAGCTTCGAGGCGGCATAGCTCCAGCGAAACTTGGTGGATGGGCCGTAGATGATATTGTCGGTTTCCACCAAGGGGGCGTGGGTATGCTTACCATATACTTCGGAGGTGGAGGCAACGAGCACTTTTTTCTTGAATTTGTTGCAGGTCTCGAGAACCACTTCAGTCCCCTGGATATTGGTGATGATCGATTTCAGAGGATTCTCCAGGATATATCTTACACCAACCGCGGCCGCCAGATGAAACACCACATCGCATATGCCGGTCAGTTCCAGCATGGCCTCCCTATTCAGGATGGTATCAATGGTCACAAATAACCTGTCCTTGAATCGGGGATCGCCTTGAAATGGTTTGATGTTTTCCAGAGATCCGGTGGACAGATCGTCGATGATATAGACTTCGTGGCCGGCCTCCAGATAAGCCTCGGCAAGATGGGAACCGATGAAACCGGCTCCTCCGGTAATCAAAACTCTCATGTTAACGCTCCATTCGGGTTAGGTATTCCAAAATAGTTTTATCAACAGGCGGTTGGCCGGGTTGTTAAAGATCGAAAGACTCCTGCAGAATGGCGGCGATGCGCTCGGACGCAAGGCCGTCACCGTAAGGATTGCGTGTTTGTGCCATACTCTGATAGGCCCCAGAATCGTTCATCAGCAGGGTTACCCCTTGGACAATACTGTCGCGCTCCGTACCAACCAGCATAGATGTGCCTGCTTGAACACCCTCCGGTCTCTCCGTTGTATTCCGCATCACCAGAACCGGTTTGGCAAGAGACGGGGCCTCCTCCTGTATCCCTCCCGAATCTGTCAAAATGAGATAGGCTTTATCCATCAGGAATAAAAAAGGTTCATATTCTAGAGGATCGATCAAGTAAACGTTGCTGAACGGTGAGGACGAACCGCCGGGGTTCCGGTCTGTACCCAGTATTTTTTTGACCGGTTTCCGGACATTCGGATTCAAATGAACCGGATAGACGATCTTGCAGTTGGGATGCCGTCTGGCGATGTCCGCGAGCGCCCGGCAAATATGTATAAATCCTTCCCTAAAACTTTCACGGCGATGTCCCGTGACGAGAATGAGCCTGGAGTCATCGGTGGTCAGAAGCAGATTCCACTTTTCCGAGAAATAATTCAGCCATTTCTGATCAGCATCGTCTTCTTTTAGTTTCCCGGTTATGGTCAGCAAGGCATCGATGACGGTGTTGCCGGTCACCCATATACTCTTTTCGTCCACATTTTCTCGGACCAGATTGGCTTTGGCCCATTCCGTCGGGGCAAAATGATATGTGGCCAGGGCGCCAACCATGTGCCGATTTTTTTCTTCAGGAAATGGATTATACGGATTATGGGTTCTTAACCCTGCCTCAACATGTCCCACCGGTATCTGCAGATAGTAGGCGGCCAGGCTTGCGGCAAATGCCGTGGTGGTATCCCCTTGCACGAGCACCAGATCCGGCGATTCCGATTTAAAAACCCCTTTCAAACGTTCCAGCGAGCGACAGGTCACATCAAACAAGTCCTGCCCCGGCGTCATGATGTCCAAATCATGATCAGGCCGGATATCGAAAATATGCAGTACCTGATCCAGCATTTGTCGATGCTGTGCGGTCACACACACCACCGATTGGAACATATCCGTATGTCGCTCCAATTGCCCGATCACAGGTGCCAGTTTGATGGCCTCGGGACGGGTGCCAAAAACAGTAACGATCTTCATCATTTTTCAGGCCTATTGATCTTTATCGCGAACGGCGGATGAGATCCCGGGTCCGAAGGAGGCGCTTTCCCGGATAACATCCCAGTTGTTTCGGAACCATTCCACAGTTCTCTCTAGGCCCCTCGAGAAATCCATCCTTGGCTCGTATCCAATCAGGCTGTTTGCCCTCTCGATGGATGCCAGAAGTCGGCTTTTGGTATCCCATTTGCGCCGCTGGGCATACTGGATTTCCGATCGACTGTCCGTGGCCGCGATGACCATTTCAGCCAGAGCACTTATGGAGGTTTCCTTGGCGGACGCCAGATTGAACTCCTGACCAATGGCATCCTTATAGTATCCGGCACGCAACAGCCCGTCCACCAGGTCTTCGACATAGGTGAAATCACGTGTTTCCTCACCGGAACCTGTGATGGGAAGCACCTGGTTCAACAATGCCCAGTAGACGAAGTTTGGGATCACATTGCGATATTGTCCGGGGACCTCCCCCGGCCCATAGGAGTTAAAAAATCGCGCCTTAACCACTGGAAGCCCGTGATGGTTCATAAAAAAGTTGCAATACAATTCACCGAGCATTTTTGTAATTTGGTACGGCGAGCTCAGGTTCATGGACATAAACTCTTCGGTCAACGGCAGTGGTGCCGAGCTTCCGTAAATAGAGCAGCCCGAAGAAGCATAAATAAACCGTTCGATCCGGTTGAAAACAGAATACTCCAAAACTTTTAACGTACCCAGCCCGTTGACATGGATATCCTTTTCAGGGTAGTCGACCGAGTTCTGGTTCGCAAAGAAAGCGGCCAGATGATAAACGTGTTTGGGTTTTTCAAAAAATACCCGTTTTAAAGCGATATCGTCGGTTACAGATCCTTTCACGAACATGATATTCGGTTTCCGAGGGATGTTCCAGGTATACCCGGACGACAGGTCGTCTAATACCACCACGAGTGATGCTCCGGCATCGGCAAGGGCATTGCACAGATTGGATCCGATAGCCCCTGCTCCCCCGGTGACGAGAATCACTTCATCTTTATAGGCCTGGAGATACTCTTTCTTCATTCGACATCCTCCTAAGTGAGCAAATCCACTATTTGGTCAACACACGCGTTTTTTGAGAAATGATGCTTCGCATAGTTCAAGCCATTAATGCCGTAGGCAGCATTCTCGTCTCGATGGGTATATAGATGCAGCAACGCACCGGCCGCTTTATCAGCATCATCTGAAATCTCCGAAATACCGCAACCGGAATCGCGGACAACCTGATGCCCGTCGCTCTCTTTGTGGAGAAATGCAGCGACCGGAACGGATGCGGCCATATAGCTGAGCAGCTTACCCGGGACAACCGGTGTTTTATTCTTGGGAGTCAGGCATACGAGCCCAACATCGATTTCCGTTAGCAATTGCCGGTAATCGTGTTTGGAAACAAACGGATAAAACATGACATTGGTCAGATCGTACCGGCGCACCAGGTTTTGAAGGTTCACCTTCTCCAGTCCATCACCCACAAGAAGAAAGACCATATCCTCATATTTTCTCAAATGCTTCGCGGCCCGTACGATTAGGTCGAGGCCCTGGGCGGGACCGAGCACACCCCCGAAAAAGAAAATAAACTTGTTTTCGAGATTCAGCTCTTTCCGGAAACGGTTTGAATTTGGCGGATTTGAAGATTCCGGAATATCAATCCAGTTGTGGAGCACCGTCAGTTTTTCGGACGGAAACCGGCGCCGTCCGGCCAATAATTGTGCGTTCCCTTCCGAGTGGACCGTGATAATATCCGCATGGTGGTATGCTCGTTTTTCAAGGTATTCAAAAAAGGCGATCAACACGGGATTCTTGAGTATGCCCAGATCGATGGCGTTCTGAGGGAAGATATCCTGAACATTAAAGAGAAAGTTAGCGCCGTAGCGACGTTTAATCTTCCCTCCCACGATACCAAGTGTCAATGGCGGGCTGTAGACAATCACGGCATCCGGGGGCTCCTCAAGCCATTTATTAACTCTCGGGAAATACACATAGGGCAGGATGAGTTGGGACAAACCCCTTTGAATGAAGTTTCCTTTGGCGTGGGGGTGAATGGGTGTTTTAATTCTGAGTATCTCCACGGAATTCTCTGTACTGATCTCCGGATATTCATCGGGGCCCACATCCCCTGCTAGATTCATGGACGGATACGTCGTGGCCACCCTAACCCGATGATCCCGTACCGCCAGTTCCTCAGCCAATTCCTGCATGAGGTGAGACATGGATCGGATTTCAGGGGGGTAGGTACTGGTAACGATTAAAATATTCAGATGCCGATGTTGCAAGGTCTTCCTTTTTCCAGTGCCTTGTTGATTTGAAAGACACTCAGGGTGGACAAAAAACTTTCAGCAGGGGTCGGCGACTGGGCTTTCCCATGGATAGCCGCATCGCAAAAATGCTGCAGCTCTTCCTGATAGCCCATCTGTTGACTCAATGACTTATAAACCTTCTTTTTTCCGTTCCGGAAGTATTCCGAACGTCGAAAATCATCAATCGTGAGGATGCGGCCTTCACAGAATACTTCCATCCGTTCCCTTGAAAATGCCCTGTCACCCGATCCGGAATAGACGATGTTTCCCACCGATCCATCGTCGAATTTGAGCGTGACCGCCACGTTATCACTGTTTATGGAGGTATGGTCATTACCGGATATGCGTTCCGCGAAGACCCGGGTCGGATTGCAGCCGGTCAGGAACTGCATCAGATCGACAAAGTGACATATTTCCCCGATGACCCGGCTTCCCCCCTCCTCCTCCGAGTGGACCCAGTGATCCCGGGGTACAAATCCGGCATTCACACGGTAATGGATGGCCATCGGATCCTCACGATGTGCCAAGGCGTCCTTGGCCCGAACGGCATGGGGGGAAAACCGGCGGTTATATCCGACCTGCAGGACAATATCTTGGATCGCCCGGGTGCTGTTATAGACTTGAATAATCCGGTCGAGTTCATCGGAATCCACACAGAGCGGTTTCTCGACAAACACATGTTTTCCGGATTCCAGTGCGGCCGTTACCATCTCACAGTGCAGGCGATGGGGGGCCAGAATGACCACGGCATGGATATCCTCGTTTTTCAACACCTCTCGGTAATCGGTTGTACACTGACGAAATCCATGCTTTTTTGCGGTGTGGTAGGTATTCGCGCTGGATGCTGTTGAAATGGTATGCAGCTTGAAATCGGCAATCTTCTTTAGGGCCGGCATCAGAAGTGATCGTCCGAACAGCCCGGCACCGATAACCCCTATGTTCAGGTCACCTTTCTTCCGCCTGGCCTCTTCATGTCTTACCAATTCAATGGTCTGTTGTGGGGGGCTCGCCGACGATTCCGGGGACGGTGGGACCGGGTACTCCAGCACAACACCGGAATATGGCCCACCGGTATTGGAAAGTAAATTCGAATATACCGATTCCGCTTCCTCCACTGGAAAGCGATGAGAAATCAGTCCTGTCACATTCACCTTGTTTTCACCAACCAGTCGCAGGTACTCTTCGAGATTCCGATTCTCCGTCCAGCGGACGTAGCCCGGGGGATAATCAATTCCCTTATTTTCGTAGAACGGATCAAGTATGCCCGGCCCCCCGGCTTTGGAGACGACGATTTCCACCTCCTTGTGCCACATTTCATTCCGAATGGGGTGAATGTCGGCCACTCCGACAACAACAATACGGCCGGCAAATCTGGCGATGTCAACGGCCGTGTGGACCGGCTTTTCGCTGTCCGTGGCCGCGGTGATAATCACCGCATCGGCGCCGCTGCCGTGGGTGAGTTTTTCGACGGAGTTTCGAAATCCCTCCTCTTCAGTAAACGCATTTGAGAACCCGGTCTGTTTCGCGATACCCACCTTGTTCGCATCGATATCGAGTCCGATGACCCGGCAGCCATACGCCTGAAGAATCTGCACTGTCAGCTGCCCCAGCAGACCAAGTCCAATGACCGCAACCGTTTCCCCGAATTCACATTTGGCACACCGGATTCCGTGCAGGGCGATGATCCCGAGCATACCGGAGGACGCCTCCTCATAGGACATCCCGCCGGGTATATTGCAACACAGGTTTTCCGGTATCGTGATGTATTCGGAATGGGTGGCGTATCCGGCGCCGATACATGCCACCCGGTCCCCGGCGGCAAAACGATGGACATGTCGTCCCACCTCCGTCACCACCCCTGCTGAGCTGTATCCGATAGTGGTCGGGCTGTCCAATCGATCCAGCGCTTCTTTGAAGGTTTTAACAAATCCTTCCTTTTTCACCTTCTCTAAGAATCGTTTCGCCAAATCCGGTCGCGCCCTGGCCTTTCCGAGAAGACTTTTACGGCCCAGTTCAATAATGGATCGCTCGGTGCCCAGACTGACAAATGACGCCCTAGTGTTCACCAACAGCATGTTGTCACTGCAGACCGGTACCGGCACCTCGGCCAGCTCGAGGCTACCTGTCCGGTAATTTTGGATAAGCTGCTTCATTCTGATATCGGTCGTTTCCTAAAAAGGTACATCATATCGTGAAGGGGTTTGGCAGCTTTTGAAAAATAAAACAAGTGCGTCAAGCGCGAGGAGTGGAATGCCGCCAACGCCGGATAGTGCCAAAACCCCCGCTTGAGGGTAAATTTTCTTCTGAGTTGGTCGATATCTCCAACAACTCGGATTGATTCCGGGTCGGGAAGCAATCCATATTTTCCGGCAGACTTGAGATAGCCGATGTTGCGCCAGTCAAATCCCATCAAATCGGCCACCGTCATGTCGAACGCACCCAGAGAGTTGGATGCCACAAACCAATTGACCTCAACCGGGTCTCCGTCCATGGGACCGTTCGTATCGAGCCCATACCGGCCGTCCAGAAAGGCGTATCGAAATTTTAGCGTATCGGAGATTTGGCTGATGATTTCATTAAATACAAAATGATTATTCAACCGCATGGTATCTGGCAGACAACCCCACTGGTTTTTGAAGGATAGCGTGACTTTTGTCATGCCGTGAACCTTTGGCAGGGGACAGCTGATCGAGAAATCAATGTTGTCAAAAAATATCGTCGGCAGGGCAATGCGATAGGGCCTTCCATGGGCTGTAAGCTCGCATTCTTTAGAAGACAAGTCGGTCAGGTTCACAATATTCACATTGGGGAACTGCTTTTCCAACTTATAAAAGCCCATGGTATGCATTGCCTCGGTCATGGAAAAGGTATTATACCCCCCCTCTCCCTCGCCGATAATGATTTTGGTGGTGGAATTGATGCCTCTTAAAGCAGCGACCAGATATTCTATAAATTCCGGTCGCGTCGTGACACCTGGCTTGTAGGTGGGATAAGTCAGATTCGGTTTTATAAATATGGCTTCGGCGCGCTGAAAGTCTTCAATGAACCGGAGATGTCTGAAGGACTCAACGAAATGCTTCCCGGATCTCTCCAGTTGCGGGTCGCGCCGATCCACATAAACGGTCGGATTCGTGTTATGTTCCGATGAGCTATGATTCATTAGTTCGGTCCTGAGGTACCTGGACTTGATTTTAGAATCGCTGAGACAGTCTTCTCTGCGCAGGTATCCCATGAAAACTGTGCGGCTCTTATCCGTGACTTCTTGGAGCTTCGGTGGCGTTGACCTTCGTCCAGAGAGAGCAGTGACAGAATCAGATCTGCCAGACGATCCCCATCACCAGACGGGTAGAACATTCCGGCATCACCGAAAATTTCGGGTAAACAGGGGGAGTCGGCGGATATACATAGACAGCCATAGGCCATGGCCTCCCCCGCGATCATTCCAAACGATTCCACCCGGCTTGTCATGATGAAGGCCCTGCAATTTTGATAACACCATGCCATTTCTCCTTCATTCAGGTTTCCTGCCCACAGGATATTCGCAGTCAATCCATTTTGTCCTATCCACTGTTTAAGGTTGTTATGATACCCGTTCATGTTGGCCGACGGGCTGCCGGCAATGACCAGTTTTAGATCTTCTGTTTCGGTGGAATTTATTTTCTTCAGCGCATGGAGCACATCACGCAAACCCCTTGCCGGGCGAATCGATCCGGCGGTAAACACAAACCCTTCTTCCCATTCCCCTGGTAATGAAGACGGCCTTGAGATTTCGGTGCCGCCAACTGCATCGATTCCATGATACACCAAGTCAATTTTAGCATTAGGAACGTTCAATCGGTGGGTCAGAAAATTGTGTACAAATTTTGACAGGGCAATGATGCGATCCGATTTCTTTACCGCCCGCTCTCCTTCTTTGCGCTGTACCCACAGTCTCAGCCTCTCGATGATCGGGTTTTCCATAGTGCCCGTCACAAAGGGCTCCATATTTTGAATCATGCGAACAATGGGTACTCGCTTAAAATGAAACGGTCGTTCTACCGGTATGAAGATCACGTCCGGTGAGAACTGCTCCAACGCCTCCTCGATCGTCCTATCACGCCGCAGCCGAGAGCGTCGATAAGGATCACAGAAGACCGTTGCTATGTGGCCGTTGTTCAGGAAGAAAGGTTCTTTCTGTAGTGGATTTGGCAATATATTCAACAACGCATCCACCGAGGGATGGGCAGCTACCCGTGGCAAGATGTTGCTCAGATAATTGCGGTATCCCCCGCTGATACCGCCACCGGTGATGTTAATGATGCCGATGCGAACGCCCATGGATAATCGACCAATACGATTTCAAGAACAGACCCCATACCTGAGATTTGCGTCCTGGAGAAATTTAACTAATGGGTGCCGGTCTATCGGGAGATTCCTGTAGTTAGGGATAGTCTCTTTAAGAAGCGTCACTTATTCGCTGGAGCCGAAGATGACCATAGTTGATCCAGTGCTGCCGCCCCGGCATTGCGCCTGAAAATTTTTTCTTTGAGAAATGAGAGACATTCGTAGTGCAATTGTCTGGAACCAATGGCGCGAAGCATGCATCCAATGTTGACCATTCCGTAGTCAAGACAACCTTTCTTTGGGGTAATATATTCCTTCAAGTAGGTTCTAACTAAGAGGTAGTCGATTTCTCTCTCCGACACCCCGGCTTGGCTCAGGACCCTTCGGATTAAATCTGCAGTTTGTTCAGCATTTATGCGATCGAACGTTAGCGGTCCATGCACGAAAAATCGAAAAATTGACTCAGCCTCATCCAGCGAGATGTCGACACCTGCAAACTGCGCAGCATTGTCCTGGATAATCATCGCCGCCTCTTTGACCGATCGTCCGGCTATATGAACCGCACCGAAGCTTCCGGAATCGACGATGTAACCCGTGAGGATGGCTCTCAAGTTCCAGAACTGCATCCCATTCTGCAGCGCTTTGGACCACAGCCCGTAATCCGCCAGCACGCGGTAGCGGCTGTCATACCCGCCTATGGCAAGAACGGGCTTTCGTCTCATCAGAACGCTAACATGCACAACGGGCGTGGTATAGAAAATCCGTTGGTAAATGATATCCTTGTCATTCGCCAAAGATACCGTTCGCAGATACTTGCCCGATGCATCGAACTGAAACGCATCGGTACCCAATATATCGACCTCAGGATGATGCTCGATGAACCGTATTTGCCGAAGAAAGCGGTCCGGGGTGGACAAATCGCCGGCATCGGTTCGTGCCACATATTCTCCTCGGGCATGCTCCAGTCCAACATTAAGGGATGCCGTTTGACCGAGATTGTTCTGGTTTTTTAAGAATCTTATCCGTTTATCGGCATACGACTTGACAATAGAAGCCGTTCGGTCGGTGCTACCATCGTCGACAATGATAAATTCATAATTGCTAAAAGTCTGCTTGAGAATGCTCTCAATGGTGGGCACAATACACGATCCACCATGGTAAACGGCCATGATGACGCTGATGTCAGGAGCCTTCATTCGATAGATCAGGATTTTAAAAAGGTGTAGGCTACCGTCATAACTCCGATGATAACAGGAACGGAAAGGAGGAGGCCGATACGTGTGTTCCTGGAAACCGATAGAAACGTTTCACTGAAACACAAGGCCACCATCGGGATGGTCATGACAGGGTGTCCTGCAGCCCAATTCTGCTATTTTCGGTTTTTTTGCCGTTCGGATTCTGATTCGTCCGGCCGTTCTATGAAAAATTATGCAAGCGGCGATGGAGTTGTGGTCAAAAATTCAAGCTCCAG
>Ga0209780_1000017_pt1 | contig 93519 bp, 78 predicted proteins | sample WorMetexBAHAMAS2_FD_187384 | JGI IMG/M metagenome (GOLD analysis project Ga0209780, IMG submission 187384) | Marine gutless worms symbiont microbial communities from Max Planck institute for Marine Microbiology, Germany - Inanidrilus exumae... | ecosystem: Host-associated > Annelida > Digestive...
CCCAAATCCGCCTCCGAACCCACCGCCAAAGCCGCCCCCGCGACGGCGACCGCCGAGGCCGGTGCCGAGGCCGACGCCGAACAGGCCGGCCCCCCACAATCCGCGCCGGCGCGAGCGCATCAGGGTGAAGAGCGCGAAGAATAGGATCATCAAGAAGAAACCACCTGTGGATTTCTTCTCCCGCTCGGCGGTTTTACGTTTCGCCGCCGGCGCCTTGCCGCCGCCCAGCACGTCGAGGATGGCGCCGGTGCCGCTGACGATGCCGCCGGCCATGTCGCCGCTGCGGAAGCGCGGCAGGATGGCGTTCTCGATGATCAATCGGCTGACCGCGTCGGTGAGCACGCCTTCCAGCCCGTAGCCCACCTCGATACGAACCTTGCGTTCGTTGGGCGCGATGATCAGCAGGGCGCCGTTGTCCTTTCCCTCCTGCCCGATCCCCCAATGCCGGCCGAGCTGAAAGCCGAAGCCTTCGATGGACTCGCCCTGCAACGAGGGCAGCGTCACCACCACCACCTGACTGGTGGTGGCGTCTTCGTGCGCCCGCAGCCTATCGCTCAGCGCCCGTTCGGTCCCGGCGTCCAGCAATCCGGCTTGGTCGACCACCCGGCCGGTGAGGCGCGGGAACTCCAGCGCCACAGCCGTCGACAACGTGGCGACGGCCACCAACGCCGCAACGAGGGCGACGGCGACAAGCGCGCGGGGCTGGAGCACCGGGATCAGAACTGGACCTTCGGTGCCTGCTCCGCGCCCGCCGTCGCGGTGAACGACTGCTTCGGTTCGGCGTCGCTGTAGAGGGTCGCGGCCCAGATACGGCCGGGGAAGGTGCGGATCTCGGTGTTGTACTGGCGCACCGCCTCGATGTAGTCGCGACGGGCGACGGAGATACGGTTCTCCGTCCCCTCAAGCTGCGATTGCAGGGCGAGGAAGTTCTGATTGGCCTTCAGGTCCGGATAGCGCTCCACCACCACCAGCAATCGTGACAGCGCCGAGCTGAGCGCCGCCTGATTCTGTTCGAAGGCGCGGAACGCGTCGGGGTTGGTGAGGATGTCGTTGGGGATCTGCATTTGCGCCACGCGGCTGCGGGCCTCGACCACCGCCTGCAGGGTCTCGCGCTCGAAGTTGGCGGCGCCCTTCACCGTTTCCACCAGGTTGGGGATCAAGTCGGCGCGGCGCTGGAACTGGTTCTGCACCTGGGCCCAAGCGGCGTTCACCGCCTCGTCCAGAGTGGGAATGGCGTTGATGCCGCAGCCGGCCGCCGGCAACGCCAGAAGCGCCACCAGCAGGATTCGCGACACCGTCCGCCGCGCCACGGACGGTACGGTCCAAGGCCACGATTGCCGCGATGGGACGAGGAACATGGCTGGGCAACTCCCTTGCAGGGCGAAAGGTGGACGGAGCATATCCACCGGTCACGCGAGCGTCAAAGCCCCACGGCCGGGGCGGCACGGCCGTGCCTACGCTTGCTGAATCGGCGTTTTCGCTGGTACAAGGGCGGTCGCGATGCCACCTCTCCCACGCGCCGCCGGCCACGGCGGCATCGGGGTCATCGCACTGATCATCCAGCAAACCGACCCCAGACCGACAGGACACCCAGGTGACGACGCCTCCCGCGGACTACAAGGCCACCGTCTTTTTGCCGCGCACCGGCTTTCCGATGAAGGCCGGGCTGCCGCGCATGGAACCGGAGATCCTGGCCCGTTGGGCGCGGATCGACCTCTATCGCCGTCAGCGCGAAGCGGCACAGGGCCGCGAGCCGTTCATCCTTCATGATGGTCCGCCCTACGCCAACGGCCACCTGCATATCGGCACGGCGCTGAACAAGATCCTCAAGGACATGGTCAACCGGTCCCAGCAAATGCTGGGCTACGACGCCAACTACGTCCCCGGCTGGGACTGCCACGGTCTGCCCATCGAATGGAAGATCGAGGAGCAGTACCGCGCCGAGGGCCGGCGCAAGGAAGACGTACCCATCGACCAGATCCGCCGCGAATGCCGCGCCTTCGCCGAGAAGTGGATCGACATCCAGCGCGAGGAGTTCAAACGGCTCGGGGTGATCGGCGACTGGGACAACCCCTACGAGACCATGAGCTACGACGCCGAGGCGCAGATCGTCGCCGAACTGGGCCAGTTCCTGATGAGCGGCGCGCTGTATCGCGGCGCCAAGCCGGTGTTGTGGTCGGTGGTGGAAGGCACCGCGCTGGCCGAGGCCGAGGTGGAGTATCACGACCATACCTCCACCACCATCTTCGTCCGCTTCCCGGTGAAGACCCCGGCGCTGCCGGCGCTGGACGCCGCCGCGGTGGTCATCTGGACCACCACGCCGTGGACCATTCCGGGCAACTGCGCCATGGCTTACGGCGAGGATATCGACTACGCCATCGTCAAGGTCACCGAGGTCGGCGATGGCGCGTCCGTGGCCGTGGGCGATCGGCTGGTGGTGGCCGAGTCGCTGGCCGAGGAGGTGACCAGCAAAGCCGGGATCACCGGCCACGAGATCGCCGCCCGCTGCAAGGGCCGCGAGCTGGCCGGCACGGTCTGCCGCCATCCCCTGCATGCCTCCGGCTATGACTTCGACGTGCCGCTGCTGCCGGCGGAGTTCGTCGACGTGGAGACCGGCTCCGGCTTCGTCCACATCGCACCCGGACACGGTGCCGACGACTGGGAACTGGGCGTCCGCCACGGCGTGCCGGTGCCGGACACGGTGGGCCCCGACGGCGCCTTCTTCGATCACGTGCCGCTGTTCGCCGGGCACCGGGTGCTCGACGACAACGGCAAGCACGGCGACGCCAACCCGGCAGTGGTGCAGGCACTAAAGGTGGATGGGGCGTTGCTGGCAGAGAGCCGGCTCACCCACGCCTATCCCCATTCCTGGCGGTCGAAGGCACCGCTGATCTTCCGCAACACGCCACAGTGGTTCATCAGCATGGAAGCCACGGGGCTGCGTGAGGCGGCGTTGAAGGCCATCGACGAGACGCGCTTCATCCCGCCGTCGGGCAAGAACCGGCTGCGCGGGATGATCGAGACGCGGCCGGACTGGTGCGTCTCCCGCCAGCGAGCGTGGGGCGTGCCCATCACCGTGTTCGTCGACAAGCGCTCCGGCGAACCGTTGCGCGACGCTGAGGTCTTGGAGCGGGTGGTGGCGGCGGTGCGCGAGGAAGGCGCCGATGTGTGGTTCACCGCCGATTCGGCTCGCTTCCTCGGCCAGGACCGCCACCCCGACGACTACGAGCAGGTCACCGACATTCTCGACGTGTGGTTCGACTCCGGGTCCACCCACAGCTTCGTGCTGGAGACCCGTTCGGACCTGCGCTGGCCGGCGTCGCTGTACCTGGAGGGCACCGACCAGCATCGCGGCTGGTTCCATTCGTCGCTGCTGGAGTCCTGCGGTACCCGCGGTCGCGCGCCCTACGAGGCGGTGCTGACCCATGGTTTCGTGATGGCCGAGGACGGCCAGAAGATGTCGAAGTCGCTGGGCAACACGGTGTCGCCCCAGGACGTTGTGGCGCAACACGGCGCCGACATTCTGCGGCTGTGGGTGGCGGGCTCCGACTACTCGGAAGACCTGCGCATCGGCAAGGAGATCCTGGTTCAGCACGCCGACATCTACCGGCGGCTGCGCAACACGCTGCGGTTCCTGCTCGGCAATTTGAATGGCTTCGACGCTTCGGAGCGGTTGCCCGTGGAGGAGATGCCGGAGCTGGAGCGCTGGGTGCTGCATCGGGTGGGCGAGATGGACGCCGAACTGCGCCGCGCCTGTGGCGACTTCCAGTTCCACCCGTTCTTCGCCGCGCTTCACACCTTCTGTGCCGTGGACCTCTCGGCCTTCTATCTGGATGTGCGCAAGGACGCCTTGTACTGCGACCCGGTGTCGTCGCTGCGGCGGCGCGCCACGCGGACGGTGCTCGATATCCTGTTCGATTGCCTCACCGCCTGGCTGGCGCCGTTCGCGCCCTTCACCGCCGAGGAAGCCTGGCAGCACCGCTACCCCGACGACGAGGGCAGCGTGCATCTGCGCCTGTTCCCCGACGTACCGGCGGCGTGGAGCGACGAGACGCTGGCCGCCAAGTGGGAGACGCTCCGGCGCATGCGGCGGGTGGTCACCGGCGCGTTGGAGGTGGAGCGGGCGGCAAAGCGCCTGGGCTCGAGCCTGCAGGGCCACGCGGTCATCTGGGCCGATGCGGCGGTGGTGGACGCGGCGCGGGACCTGGACGTGGCCGAGCTGTGCATCACCTCCGGCGCCGAATTCGCCGCGGGCGAGGCGCCTGACGACGCCTTCCGATTGGCCGACGTGTCCGGCCTGGCGGTGCGCATCGAGCCGGCCACCGGCGAGCGGTGTGCCCGCTGCTGGCGGGTGCTGGAGGACGTGGGCAGCCGCCCGGCGCATCCCGAAGCCTGCGGACGCTGCGCCGAGGCGGTCGAGCTGCACCGTGCGGCGGCGGAGTAGGTGGCAGCACGCCAGAGATGAGTAACACGCCGATGTGGCGGATTGGCCTGATCGCCGCGGCGGTGGTCGTCGCCATCGATCAACTCAGCAAGTGGTGGGTGGTGGACGTGATCATGCGTCCACCGCGCGTCATCGAGCTGACGCCGTTCCTCAACCTGGTGATGGGTTGGAACCGCGGCGTCAGCTTCGGCCTGTTCAACACCGCGGCGCCGTGGGCGCCCTGGGTGTTTTCCGGCCTTGCCTCGGCGATCGTCGTGTTCATGTGGATCTGGCTGATGCGCACCGAGCTGAAGCTGGTGGCGGCGACCATCGGTTTGATCATCGGCGGCGCCGTCGGCAACATCATCGATCGCCTGCGGTACGGCGCCGTGGCCGATTTCATCGATGTGCATGCGGCCGGCTATCACTGGCCCGCGTTCAATGCGGCGGACTCGGCCATTACCGTGGGCGCCGTGCTGCTGGTCGCCGATTCCTTGCTCCGTCCGGCCGAGGGACGTAAGAATATGGACGGACAAGCGAACTGACAGCCGATCGGAACCCGCATGAGCCAGCGCGGGAATGCCCGATCAGCGGGGGAAGCGAGGATGACTGGAGCGTTGAAGGCGCGGACGTTGATACAACGGACGTTGAAGGGCCTGTCGACGGGACACGGCCGCGTTGCGGTGTTCGTGGCGTTGGCGGTCGTCTTGTCCGCGTGCGGCGACACCAAGGACCTGTTGGGACGCGGCAAGCGCACACCCGACGAATTCGCGGTGTATTCGCGGGCGCCGCTGACCTTGCCGCCGGACTACGGGTTGCGGCCGCCGGTCCCTGGCGCGGGCCGGCCGCAGGACGTGCAGCCGCGGGAGGTGGCGAAGGCGACGGTGCTGGGCGTCGGTCCGGCACCGGCAGTGGGCGCCCCCGATCAACAGATCAAGCCGGGTGAGGTGTCGACCGGCACCATGGCGATTCTCGAACGGACCGGCGCGCTGGAAGCCAACCCGGGCATCCGCGACGTGGTCAATCGGGAAAGCGCGATTCTGGCCGAAGAGGATAAGTCGCTCGCCGAGCGGATCATCTTCTGGGGCGTGGATTCGGAGCACGGCACGCTGGTGGATCCCACGGAAGAGGCGCGGCGCATCCAGGAGAACCAGGCCCTGGGTCAGCCGGTCACCGAAGGCGAGACACCCACCATCGAACGCCGTCGCCGGGCGATATTGGAAGGCATCTTCTGATTACCGCCTGACCGTTCCGCGGGTCGACCGCCGCCCCACGCAACCGTGATCGCCAATCGCAGACGGACGACTTGCCCGATGGGCGTGGGAGCCCATATCCCGGTCACGTAGGCCCATCATGGATACGCCCATGGCCCGACCCACCGTCGCTCCACCCTTTCTTCGCAGCCGTTTCCTGGCGGCGACGCTGTGTTGGTCGTTGGCCGCCGTGGTGTGGATTGGTGCCGCCCTGGTGCCCCGCGGCGACGCCGCGGCCGGGGTGTTCAATCCGGAGACCTTCACCCTGGACAACGGGATGCAGGTGGTGGTGGTCCCCAACCATCGGGTCCCGGTCGTCACCCACATGGTGTGGTACCGGGTGGGCGCCATGGACGAACCGCCGGGGAAATCGGGCGTCGCCCATTACCTCGAACACCTGATGTTCAAAGGCACCGAGACCCCGGCGCCGGGCGAATTCTCGCGACTGGTCTCGCAAAGCGGCGGCCGGGAAAACGCGTTTACGTCTCAGGACTACACCGGCTATTTCCAGACGGTGGCCAAGGAACATCTGGCGACGGTGATGGAGCTGGAAGCCGACCGGATGACCAACCTGGTGCTCACCGCTGAGGTCATCGAGCCGGAACGCCAGGTGATCCTGGAGGAGCGGCGCCAGCGGGTGGACAACCGGCCTGCCGGCCTGCTGGGCGAGCATGTCTCCTCGGCATTGTTCCTCAACCACCCCTATCGAATCCCGGTGATCGGCTGGGAGCACGAGATCCGTGCCCTCACCATGGACGACATCGTCGGCTTCTATCGACGCTTCTACGCGCCCAACAACGCCATCCTGGTCGTCGCTGGCGATGTCACCGCGGCAGAGGTCCGACCGCTCGCCGAACGGTTCTATGGGCCGATCCCGGCAGCAGCGAGTCCGGTGCGGGCGGAAGCCGATGAGCCGCCGCAACATGCGGCCCGCCGCGTGGTCCTGCGCGACGCCCGCGTCGGGCAGCCGGCCTGGGGCCGCCACTATCTGGCGCCCGGCCACCTGTCCGAAGACAGTCATCACGCGGAGGCGCTGGACGTGCTGGCCGAGGTGCTGGGTGGCGGCACGACGAGCCGCCTGTACCGCTCGCTGGTGGTGGACCAGGCGCTGGCGGTCTCCGCCGGTGCCTACTACGACCCCTCGTCGCGCGGCCCGGCCCGGTTCGGGATCTATGCCAGTCCGCGACCGGGCGTCGGCATGGATGCCTTGGAAGACGCCGTCGATGCCGAATTGAAGCGCATCCTGGCCGACGGGATCGTTGCGACGGAACTGGAGCGGGTCAAGGCCCGGGTCCGCGCCAATGCCATCTACGCCCGCGATTCGCTGAGCACCGGAGCCAGGGCCCTCGGCGCAGCGCTGGCGGTGGGCCGCACCGTCGACGACGTAGAAAGCTGGCCGGAGCGGATGGCCGCCGTGACCGCCGAAGACGTGGCGGCTGCCGCTGCGGCGGTGCTGCGGGAGGAGCGCTCGGTGACGGCTTTGCTCCTCCGTCCTGACGACCCAACAGCGGACAGGGCGGGAACGCCATGAGCGCGAGACAGCGTTTCGGTCGCACGACCACCGGACGGTCGATGGGCCTCGCGATCGCCTTGGCGGTGCTCGTCGCCTGGGCACCGTTCCGGGCCCTGGCGGCGGTGGAGGTACAGCGGGTGGTCAGCCCCGGTGGCATCGAGGCTTGGCTGGTGGAAGACCGCAGCAACCCCATCATCGCCATGCGGTTTGCCTTTCGCGGCGGCGCGGCGCTGGACCCGCAGGGCAAGGCCGGACTGGCCAACATGGTCTCGGGGCTGTTGGACGAGGGCGCCGGCGATCTCGACTCGCAGGCATTCCAGGAGCAGCTGGAAACGCTGTCCGTCCAGCTCAGCTTCGATGCCGGACGCGACAGCTTCGGCGGACGGTTGAAGACAATCACCGGAAACCTGGATACGGCGACCGATCTCCTGCGCCTCGCCGTAACCCGGCCGCGCTTCGATTCCGAACCGGTGGAGCGCATCCGCAGTCAGATCGCCGCCGGCCTGCGCCGGGACGCTGAACGGCCCGGCGCCATTGCTTCGCGCGAGTTTTTCGCCGCTCTGTTCCCCGATCATCCATATGCGCTGCCGGTGCGGGGCACGCTTGACAGCGTCGCCGCCATCGATGCCGAGGACCTTCGCCGGTTCGTCAGCCAGCGCCTCACCCGCGACGGTTTACTCATCGGTGTGGTGGGCGACATCTCGGCAGAAAACCTGGCGCCATTGCTGGACACCATCTTCGGCGACTTGCCGCAATCGGGTGCCGACGGGCACGTCGACGATCTGATGCCTGAGACGAACGGGACGACACGGGTTGTCGAATTGTCAGTGCCGCAGAGCGCCGTCATCTTCGGCCAACGGGGCATCGCCCGTGACCACCCGGACTACTACGCGGCGACGGTGATGAACCACATCCTCGGTGGCGGCAGCTTCACCTCGCGGCTGTATCAGGAAGTCCGGGAGAAACGCGGCCTGGTCTATTCGGTGTATTCGTCACTGGTGCCGCTGGACCACGGGCCGCTGATCATCGGCCGAGCCGGAACGGCCAACGCCCGCGTGGCAGAAACCCTCGATGTGGTGCGCGGCGAATGGCAGCGCTTGGCGGAGAACGGCGTCACGGCCGAGGAGCTTGAAGCATCCAAGCAGTTCCTCACCGGCTCCTTTCCATTGCGCTTCACCTCCAGCGACCGCATCGCCAACGTGCTCGTGGCGATGCAACTGTACGACCTGGGCATCGACTATCTCGACCGGCGCAACGCGCTCATCGAGGCGGTCACATTGGCCGACGTGAACCGGGTGGCGGCGTCGCTGCTCGACCCGGAATCGCTGACCGTCATGGTGGTCGGACAGCCCGAAGGCCTCGGCCCCACGAACTGACACCAATCTGCGCCGACGTCGCTATTACCTCCCGCCGCCGCTTGTGGCACACTCCGCCGGTTTCCGTCCCCAGGTCGCGTGAGGTGTCCATGAAATCCCGTCTCCGGATGAGTTCGTTTCTGGCGATCGTGGTCATAACCGCCGGTGCCGTATCTGCATGTGGCACCACGCCCGGGCCTAAGCAGAAGGTCGAAGCCAAGCCCACCACCGGCAATCTGCCGCTGGGATTGGAAGTGGGTGATTCGGCAAGCACGACCATCGGCCGCTACAGCAAGGTGCTCGCCTACATGAACGGTTGGAGCATCTGGGAGACGGCGAATCCGGACCGCGTGGTCTGCGTGGCGGTGCGTCCGGGACGCGGCCATCGGGCGCCGGTCCCCGACGAGGGCACGGGCATCGTCAACGGCGCCGGTGGCGGGTTCTACATGGGGCTCGAGGCCAAGGGCACCGAGGACGAAGCGATCTTCGGATTCTACGGCGTGCAGCCGTATCCGAAAATCATGAAGGCGGAGGTGGACGGCCAGGTCTACGAAGGCCCGCCGACGCGGGCGGTGATCGACGGCTGGGAAGGCAAGACCGGGCGCTACGAGGTGCGCTCTGGCCCCTATCCGGTGCAGTACATCAAGCTGAAGGATGACGAGGGCGTGGTGGAGCTTGCCGGCATCGGCGATGCGTGGAAGGCGCTGATGGACTGCGCCGCCAACGCCCCGGAACCGCCGCGCGCGGCGCCGCCGGCGTCCTGATCCCACCGTTCCCGCGACGAAACACGATCCCGCCTACTCGGCAGACGACCTTCAGGAGACCTTCAGATGACCTCAATCCGCCAATCCGCCGCCTGGAAGGCCCTGGAGCAACATCACGCGGCGATCCAGGACCGCCACATGCGCGACCTGTTCGCCGCCGACCCCGGACGGTTCGGCCGCCTGTCGGTTCGGCTCGGCGACGTGCTGTTTGACTATTCGAAGAACCGGCTCACCGAGGAGACCGTCGCCCTGCTGGTGGATCTGGCCCGCGCCGCGGACCTCGAAGGCTGGCGGGAGCGGCTGTTCTCCGGCGAGAAGATCAACAACACCGAGGGCCGCGCGGTGCTGCACGTGGCTCTGCGCGCGGATGCGTCGCAGCCGATCCGCGTGGATGGCGAGGACGTGATGCCGGGCGTCCACCGGGTGCTCGACCAGATGCGCACGTTCTCCGACGAGGTGCGCGGCGGTGCCTGGAGCGGCGCCACCGGCAAGCGGATCACCGACGTGGTCAACATCGGCATCGGCGGTTCGGACCTCGGGCCGGTGATGGTCACCGAGGCGCTGAAACCCTACCAGCAGCCGGGGCTCGCCGTGCATTTCGTCTCCAACGTAGACGGCACCCATGTGGCCGAGACGCTGAAGCGGCTGAACCCGGAGACCACCCTGTTCATCGTCGCCTCGAAGACCTTCACCACCCAGGAAACGCTCACCAATGCCAAGTCGGCGCGGGAGTGGCTGGTGGGATCGTTGGGCGAGGCGGCGGTGGCCAAGCACTTCGTGGCGCTGTCCACCAACACCGAGGCGGTGACGGCGTTCGGCATCGATGCCGCCAATATGTTCGAGTTCTGGGACTGGGTGGGCGGCCGCTATTCGCTGTGGTCGGCCATCGGGCTGCCCATCGCCGTCGCCATCGGCATGGACCGTTTCGAGGAGCTGCTGGCCGGCGGACGGGCCATGGACGCGCATTTCCGCATCGCGCCGCTGGACGCCAACCTGCCGGTGCTGCTGGCCCTGGTGGGGGTGTGGAACACCGACTTCCTCGGCGCGGAATCCTATGCCGTGCTGCCCTACGACCAGTATCTGCACCGGCTGCCGGCGTACCTTCAGCAGGCGGACATGGAATCCAACGGCAAGTACGTGACCCGCGACGGCGTTCGGGTGGACTACAAGACCGGGCCGGTGCTGTTCGGCGAACCGGGAACCAACGGTCAGCACTCCTTCTATCAGCTCATTCACCAGAGCACGCGCCTGGTGCCATGCGACTTCATCGCCTCGGCGGAGACCCACAACCCCATCGGCGAGCATCATCCGATCCTGCTGTCCAATTTCTTCGCCCAGACCGAGGCGCTGATGCGCGGCAAGACGGAGGCCGAGGCCCGTGCCGAGCTGGAGGCCCAGGGGCTTTCCGGCGCGGCCCTTGAAGACCTGCTGCCGCACAAGGTGTTCGACGGCAACCGGCCCACCAACTCGATCCTGGTGCGCCGTTTCGATCCGCACACACTGGGGATGCTGGTGGCGCTCTATGAGCACAAGTTCTTCACCCAGGGGATCATCTGGGGCGTCAACTCCTTCGACCAGTGGGGCGTCGAGCTGGGCAAGCAGCTGGCCAAGGCGATCTTGCCGGAGCTGACCGGCAGCGACACGGTCAGCGGCCACGACGGCTCCACCAACGGCCTGATCAACGCGTACAAGGAGCTCCGCGGCGCTTCATGACCGCCATCCGCCGGCTGCCGGAAACGGTCGTCAACCGCATCGCCGCCGGCGAAGTGGTGGAGCGGCCGGCCGCGGCGGTGAAAGAGCTGGTGGAAAACAGCCTCGACGCGGGGGCGACGCGCATCGAAGTCACCCTCCGCGACGGCGGCCGATCGCTGATCGCCGTGGACGACGACGGCGCCGGCATGTCGGCCGACGACCTCCTGCTGGCGGTGGAACGCCACGCCACATCGAAGCTACCCGACGACAACCTCACGCACATCGCCACGCTCGGCTTTCGCGGCGAGGCGCTGCCGTCCATCGGCGCCGTGGCGCGGCTCTCCATCACCAGCCGTCCGACGGCAGCCGACAGCGCCTGGCAGATAACTGTCGAGGGAGGACGGTTTTCGCCCCCGCAACCGGCGGCGCGGCGGCCGGGAACCAGGGTGGAGGTTCGCGATCTGTTCTTCGCCACCCCGGCACGGCTGAAGTTCCTCAAGAAACCGGCCACCGAGCTGGGCCACGCGGTGGACGCCGTTCACCGGCTGGCCATGGCGCATCCGCAGGTGGGGTTTCGACTTACCGACGGCGGGCGATCGGTGGTGACGCTGACCGGACAGGACGGCGATCTGTTCGATGCGCGGCTGGGACGGCTGGCGGCGATCATGGGCCGCGACTTCGCCGACAACGCGCTCGCCATCGATGCCGAGCGCGATGGCGCGCGGCTCACCGGCTATGCCGGGCTGCCCACCCTCAACCGGGCCACCGCCGCGATGCAGTTCCTGTTCGTCAACGGCCGGCCGGTGCGCGACCGGTCGCTGATCGGAGCCGTGCGCGGCGCCTATCGGGACGTGCTGGCCGGTGACCGCCATCCCATGGTGGCCCTGTTTCTCGAGATTCCGGCGGACGCGGTGGACGTCAACGTCCACCCGATGAAAAGCGAGGTGCGGTTCCGCGATACTGGCCTTGTCCGCGGCCTGATCGTCGGCGCCTTGAAGCACGCGCTGGCGGCCGCCGGGCATCGCACCGCCACCACCGTTGCCAGCGCAGCGCTGGGTGCGGTGCGCGGCGGTGGCCCGACGCCAGTGCCAATGCCGCCTGCCGGGATGCGGCGGGGCATGGCCGATACGGCGGCCCTCTACCACGCGCCGCTGCCGGGTTTGGCGACGCCGCCGCAGGCGCCGCCGGGGGACCTGTCGGACAGAGATACCGGAGCGGAACCGGATACTGACCATCCGCTGGGCGTCGCCCGGGCGCAGCTTCACGGCACCTACATCGTCGCCCAGACCGCCGACGGGGTCGTCATCGTCGATCAGCACGCCGCCCACGAGCGGCTGGTGCAGGAGCGCCTTGAGGCGGCGTTGGCCGACGGCGGCGTGACCCGCCAGGGCCTGCTGATCCCGGCGGTGGTGGAGATGGACCCGGCGGCGGCCGGGCGGATCGTCGACCGGGCCGAGGAGCTGGCCGGACTGGGACTGGTGGTGGAGTCGTTCGGCCCCGGCGCCGTCGTCGTGCGCGAGGTGCCGGCGCTGCTCGGTGAGGTGGATGCCGAAGGGCTGATCCGCGACTTGGCCGATGATCTGGCAGAGAGCGACCAGCCGTTGGCGCTGAAGGACCGGCTGGGCCACATCTGCGCCACCATGGCCTGCCATTCCAGCGTGCGTGCCGGCCGAAGGCTGTCTCCGGAGGAGATGAACGCGCTGTTGCGGGAGATGGAGGCCACGCCACGAGCCGGCCAGTGCAGTCACGGCCGTCCCACCTATGTGGAATTGAAACTGGTCGATATCGAGAAATTGTTCGGCCGGCGATAAAAAAATCGACGGCTGTCGATTTTTCTTAAAATTTTTTCTAAATTCCTGTTTTTATTTGGACATTTTCTTGGAGAATCCTTCTTGTTCTACGCAATACATTGATCTATAGTTGTCCGTAACTGTGTTTTTACGGCATCGAGACGATTCCATGGGCGATACGGACTATTCGGACGGCGGCGCGTCTGGCATCGTCGGCTGGGCCCTTCGCAGGGCTGTCGTCTGGGGTGCGGTGGCGGTAGTTGCCGTCGCGGTCATCGACGGCCTTTCGAGCGACCCTGCCACCGATGATCACGGGGCTCAGGTCCGGCGTCCGGCGGTTCCGGTGGTGGCCGCTTCCCCCACGCAAGAGGACGCCGACGGCGGCCGGACCATGGTCATCCCCATGGACCGTGGCGGCCACTTCCGCACCGAGGGCCGGGTCAACGGCGAAGCGGTCCGCTTCATGGTGGATACCGGGGCGACCGGCGTCGCCCTCGACCGGCAGACGGCCAAACAGGTGGGCCTGCACCTGCGCGATCACGATTTCACCGTGCGAAGCCGCACCGCCAACGGCATCGCCCGCGCGGCCCCGGTGACCCTGCGTGAGGTGCGGATCGGCCGCATCTCCGTCCGCGACGTGGAGGGGTATGTCATGGAAGGCTCCATGAACGGCCAAGCGCTGCTGGGAATGAGCTTCCTCTCTCGTCTCGACGGCTATCAGGTGCGCGGCGACAAGCTGATCCTCACCTGGTAGCGGCCGATCCGGCTTCGCCGGCGGCGGCGGTCGAAGAACCATCCACTTTCGTGAACACCACCCGCGCCGCGCCATAGGTGCGTTCGTCGATGAGTACGAAGCGCGGCGGCAGCAGCAACGGCTCGCGCGCTTCCACCTCCACCACGGCGAGTGATCCCTCGTCCAGCCAGCGCCGCGTGGCCAGACCCTGCAGCGCCGGCGTCGCCAGACCGGAACCGTAGGGCGGATCGAGGAAGGCGATGGCCGCCGGCGCCGCCACCGCCCGCGGCGGCGGCGGCATGCGCGTGGCGTCGAGCCGCAGCGGCACCATTGCCCGCGCCTCGCCCATGGACGCAGCGTTGCGGCGAATGCCGGTGAGCGCCGTCCCGTCCTCGTCGATGAACGCCACGCCGACGGCTCCGCGCGACAGGGCTTCCAACCCCATGGCACCGGTCCCGGCGAACACGTCCAGCGCCCAGGCACCGTCGAAACCCGGCCAGTCGATACCGTGAGCGAGGATATTGAACACTGCCTCGCGCACCCGGTCGGCGGTGGGGCGCAGCCCGGCCGACTTCGGCACCCGGATGGCCCGACCGCGGTGGCGCCCGCCGACGATCCTCATCCGCGGCCTCTCATGATTTGCGGCTACGGCTCGGCTTTTCGCCAAGCTGCTCGCGAAATACCTTGGGCGGCACCGCGGCAACCTTGCCCGGCGGCAAGACGCCCAACTGAAACGGGCCGTAGGCGACGCGGATCAGCCGATTCACCGTTAGGCCGATGTGCTCCAGGAGCCGCCGGACCTCGCGGTTGCGGCCCTCCTTCAGCGATACGGTCAGCCAGCTGTTGGCGGCTTGCAAGCGGTCGATGCGCACCTGCACCGGGCCGAATCGCTCGCCGTCGATGGTCACGCCTTTGGCCAGCCCCGCGGCGAGGCGATCGTCGAAGATCCCGAACACCCGGGCCCGATAGCGCCGCGTCCACCCCGTCGCCGGCAGTTCCAGCCGCCGTGCCAGGACGCCGTCGTTGGTGAGCAGCAGCAGGCCTTCCGAGGCCATGTCCAGTCGACCGACCGAGATGACGCGGCCCATCTCCGGCGGCAGGCGCTCGAACACGGTGGGGCGGCCCTCGGGGTCGCGGTGCGTGGTCACCAGTCCCACGGGCTTGTGGTAGCGCCACAGCCGCGCCGGCTCCAGCGCCGGCAGCGGCCGTCCGTCGACGGTGACCACATCGTCGGTGCCGACGGCCACTGCCGGCGTATCCAGCACCGCTCCATTGACGGCGACCCGGCCGGAGGCGATCCAGCGTTCCGCCTCTCGCCGTGAGCACAGGCCAGCGCGGGCGATGGCCTTGGCGACCCGCTCTCCGTGTTCAGACGCCGGCTCCGTCATCGCCGCGCCGCGGCCGCGGCCTCCACAAGTGCCGCGAAGATACGGCGGTCGCCGTCCGAAAGGATGAGCTCAGGGTGCCACTGGACGCCCAGGCAGAACCGATAGGCCGGCGCCTCGATACCCTCGATCACGCCATCCTCGGCGACCGCATTGACCACCACACCCGGCGGAACGTCCTTCGCCGCCTGGTGATGGGCGCTGTTCACCGCCAACTCGCCGACACCGACGATGTTCCGCAGGCGGGTGCTGGAGACGATCTGCACAGCATGCCCCGGTTCGTCGCGGGGATTGGGTTGCTCGTGCGGCAGGGGGTCCGACACCTCGTCGGGAATGTGCTGAATCAGCGTGCCGCCAAGCACCACGTTCAGCAATTGCTGGCCGCCGCAGATGCCGAGCACCGGCCGGTCGGCGTCCAAGAAAGCGCGGGTCAGTGCCGCCTCGAAGGCGGTGCGCTGGTCCTTGGTGGTGACCGAGGCATGGCGCGACGTGGCGCCGAACAGCGCCGGGTCCACGTCGAAGTTGCCGCCGGAGACGATCAGTCCGTCCACTGATGCCAGGTAGTCGGCCACGTGGTCCGGCTCGTGCGGCAACATCACCGGCAGCCCGCCGGCATCGGCCACGGCGCCGCAGTAGTTCTCGCGCAGGGCCAGCCAGGGAAACTTGGAGTAGCCGCCGGGCTCCTCCGAATCGACGGTGATGCCGATGGTCGGTCGCGTGGTCGCGCTTAAGGGGGAACAAGAGGCCGTCATGATCGGAATGTAGGGCGACGATGCGAGATGGCGCAACGGTCGCGGCGACCGTATCCGTCCGCCGGCTTGACCCGGCCGGGACGGTTCCCCACGGTGGCGGCATGACGGACCCGTCGTACATGCGCCAGGCGCTCGCCGAGGCCGAACGCGCGGCCGCCGCCGGCGAGGTACCGGTAGGCGCGGTCCTGGTGGACGGCGCGTCGGGGGCGGTGCTGGCCCGCGCCGGAAACCGCGTGGAAGCCGATAGCGATCCCACCGCCCATGCGGAGATGCTGGTGTTGCGGGCCGCCGCCGCCCGCATCGGCGCGCCGCGGCTGGAGGGATGCGACCTCTACGTCACGCTGGAGCCGTGCACCATGTGTGCGGCGGCCATCGCCTTCGCCCGCATTCGCCGGCTCTACTTCGGCGCCTACGATCCGAAGATGGGCGGCGTCGAGCATGGGGCCCGGGTGTTCGCCCACCCCACCTGCCATCATCGGCCGGAGGTGTACGGCGGCATCGAGGAGACCGCGGCGGCGACCTTGCTGCGCCGGTTCTTCACCGCACGTCGCTAGTCGATCGGGAAAAAGTCCCTCGCCTTCGGCTCGGTGTACTTATTCCCGGTACTATTCAGCCAAACCCGCCCTTGAGACGGCTCGGCGGGCGGATTTGCAGATGTATCCCGTCTGATCCGGCACTTGAGCCGGATCAGACGGACTCTCAAATCGCAAGCTAAGAGCTTGCGATTTGGCGACACCTGAAATGGGGGCGCCGGGCCATCCCAAGCCCCCATTTCTCCTTGTTTCCACTGAACAAAAGTACACTGAGCGAAGCGAAGGACTTTTGTTCAAAGCTAACGTTTCAGTGGCCGCTGATCTCGGCGTGCAGCGGCTTGGTCTCCTCGAACAGCTGCATCTGCTCCGGGCTGGCCTCGGCCTGGTGCTGTGCCTTCCAGTCGTTGAACGGCATGCCGTAGATGATCTCGCGGGCGTCGTCATAGCTGATCTCGACGCCGCGTTCCTCAGCGGCGGAGCGGTACCATTTGGCCAGGCAGTTGCGGCAGAACCCGGAGAGGTTCATCAGGTCGATGTTCTGCACGTCGATGCGGCGTTGCAGGTGACTGACCAGGCCGCGGAAAGCCGCGGCCTCGATCTCGATACGGGTACGGTCGTCCATGGGTTTTCGACTCTCTCTAGCGTCCGGGGATGTCGCTGGTCTCCCTCATATGGGATGCCGGCCGTCGGCACGAAAACCACCGCTCAGCGATTGATCGCCCGCCAGCCGATGTCGCGTCGGCAGAAGCCCTGCGGCCAATCGATGAGGTCCACCGCCCGATAGGCCAGTGCCTGGGCCTCGGCGACGTTTGGCGCACGAGCGGTGACGCCGAGCACCCGACCGCCGTCGGCCAGTACGCGGCCATCCTCGGCGCGGGTTCCGGCGTGAAACACCACCATGCCATCCAGTGATTCAGCCTGGTCCAGGCCACGGATCTCCGATCCTTTGGGGTAGTAGCCGGGATACCCCTCCGTAGCCATCACCACCAGCAGCGCGGCATCGTCGTGCCATTCGGGTTGCCAATCGTCGAGATGCCCTTCGGCCGACGCCACCAGCGCCGGCAGCAGGTCGGACTTCAGCCGCATCACCAGCGGCTGGCATTCCGGATCGCCGAAACGGGCGTTGAACTCCAGCACCCTGGGACCGTCGGCGGTGATCATCAGCCCCGCGTACAGCAGTCCGCGGTAGGTCCGGCCCTCGGCCGCCATCGCCGCCACGGTGGGCTCGATGATCTTGTCCATGACGGTGGCGGCGAGGTCCTTGGTGATCACCGGCGCCGGCGAGTACGATCCCATGCCGCCGGTATTCGGCCCCTCGTCGCCATCGAAGACCGCCTTGTGATCCTGGGCCGAGGCCAAAGGCACCGCGCGGGTGCCGTCCACCAAGGCGAAAAAGCTTGCCTCCTCGCCGACCATGAACTCCTCGATCACCACTTCGGCGCCGGCGTCGCCGAAGGCCGATTCCACCATGATGTGGTCCACCGCCGCGAACGCCTCGTTGACGTTGCGGCAGATGATCACGCCTTTGCCGGCGGCCAGGCCGTCGGCCTTGACCACGATGGGCGCGCCGTGGCGGTGGATGAACTCCTTTGCCGCCTCCGGCTCGTCGAACCGGCCATAGGCCGCGGAGGGAATGCCGTACCGCGCACAGAGATCCTTCATGAAGCCCTTGGAGCCTTCGATCGTCACCGCGCGGGCCGATGGGCCGAAAGCCCGGATGCCGATCTCGGCCAATCGATCCACCATGCCGGCTACCAACGGCGCCTCGGGTCCCACCACGACGAAGTCAATCCCGGTCTTCACGGCGAAGGCGACGATGCCTTCCGTGTCTTCCGCGGCGACGTCGACGCAGGACGCGACATTGGCGATACCGGCGTTGCCGGGGGCGCAGTACAGGGCTTCGCACAGGGGCGAGCGGGCGATGGCCCAGCACAAGGCGTGCTCGCGCCCTCCTCCGCCGACGACCAGAACCTTCATCGATCCACTCTCATGACATTTCCCCCGGAAGTGCCGCGGGTTTCCCGCGTGCAGGTGGCTGGGCCATACTGCGGCCTATGACCGACCATCCTAGCACCGCCGGTCCCGATCACAACCGGCCCGTCCTCAGCGTCGGTGAACTGTCGCAGGCCCTAAAGCGCCACATCGAGGGCCGCTTCGAGCACACGCGGGTGCGCGGCGAGATCACCGGGTTTCGCCGCGCCGCCTCAGGCCACCTGTACTTCTCGCTGAAGGATCAGGACGCGGTGCTGGACGCCGTGTGCTGGCGGGGCACGGCCGGCCGGCTGTCCCTACAGCCGGAGGACGGCGTCGAGGTGATCGCCGACGGCCGCGTCACCACCTATCCCGGCCGCTCCAAGTACCAGATCGTCGTCGAGGCCATGGAGATGGCCGGCGAGGGCGCGCTGCTCAAACTGCTGGAGGAACGCCGCCGCCGCCTGGCCGCCGAAGGGCTGTTCGACGCCGACCGCAAGGCGGCAATCCCGTTCCTGCCCGAAGTCATCGGCGTCGTCACCTCGCCCACCGGGGCGGTGATTCGCGACATCCTTCATCGGTTGGAGGAACGTTTTCCGTGCCACGTGCTGCTGTGGCCGGTGCTGGTACAGGGCGAGGGCGCGGCGGAGCAGGTGGCCACCGCCATCGACGGCTTCAATGGCCTCGTCCCCGGTGGACCGGTGCCCCGCCCCGACGTGCTGATCGTCGCCCGCGGCGGCGGCAGCCTGGAGGACTTGTGGGCCTTCAACGAAGAGGTCGTGGTCCGCGCCGCGGCGGCCAGCGCCATCCCGCTGATCTCCGCCGTCGGCCACGAGACCGATACCACGCTCATCGATTTCGCCGCCGACCTGCGGGCACCGACGCCCACCGCCGCCGCCGAGAAGGCGGTGCCGGTGCGCCTGGAGCTCGCCGCCCAGGCCGGCGACATGGGCGCGCGGTTGGTGGCGGCCATCAATCGGCAGATGGGCGACGGCCGGTCGCGGCTGGAGGGGCTGGCGCGTGGCCTGCCGCGGCCGGGGCGAATGGTGGAGGAGGCCGGCCAGCGGCTGGACGACTGGGCGGAGCGCTTGGCCAACGCCCTCGCCACCGGACTCGACCGGCGCCGCGCCCGGGTGGCGGAAGCCGCCGCCCGCCTGGTCAGCCCGGCACCGCTCATCGACCACGGGCAGAGCCGGCTGGCCGCGGAAACGCGGGCGCTGGACGCCGCCGTCAAGGCGCGCATGGATGCGGCGACAAACGCCCTCGCCCGGTCTTCGGACCTGCTCGACAGCCTCTCCTATACGCGGGTGCTGGAACGGGGCTACGTGCTGGCCAGAGACGAGGCCGGCCATCTGCTCACCTCCGCCGGTGCGATCCGGCCAGGCGTGGTCCTGGGGCTCACCTTCCACGACGGCGAGGTGCGGGCTCGGGCCGAGGGCGACGCACCGCCGGCAAAGCCGCGTCGGACGACGCGCCGCCCCGCCGACGACGATCAGGGATCGCTGCTGTAGCGGCTCGGCAAAGGGGGTTCAGCGGGACGGTCAGCGGGAGTCGGGCCAGCGGCGATGCAGCCACAGCCACTGCTCCGGCTTGTCGCGGATCCAGTCCTCGATGACCTCGTTGACCCAGGTCATCGCCGCCACCACGTCCGCTTGCCGATCGTCGGTTTTCGGGAACACTCGCGGGGTTGCCAGGGTCAGCCGGAATCGCGCCCCGCCGATGCGTTCGATTCGGGCCGGCAGGACCGGACAGTCATAGCGCAGGGCCAGTTGCGCCAAGGCTGGCGCCGTCATCGCCTCGCGGCCGAAGAACGGCACCGGGATGCCGTCGTTCATCTTCTGATCCACCAGCATGCCGAGGAACGCCCCCCGACGCAGCAGCTCCAGCGCCTTCTTGGCGCCGGCCGAGCCCTTCTCGATCATCTCCGCGTCGCCGGAGCGGCGGTGCCGATACAGCCAGTCGAGATACGGGTTGTTTGGGGCGCGGTAGACCAGGTGAATGGGGCGGCCTCGCTGCGCCGCGCAGAGGCCCATCATCTCCCAGTTCGCCAGGTGCGCCGAGAACAGGATGCAGGCGCTGCCCTCGGCCATCAGGCGGTCGAAGTGTTCCACGTTGACGATTTCCACACGCCGGTCGTCGAACACGCGGATGGTGTCCAGGTGCGGATACTCCATCACCGTCCGGCCCAGGTTGTCCCACATGGCACGGACCACCGCTTCGATTCGTTCGGGGCCGAACTCGGGGAACGCCGCCGCGAGATTACGCCGGGCGATGTCGGTCTTGCGCAGCCGTGGCCCGAAGGTTCGGCCCAGCCATCCGCCAGTAGCCGACGCCCAGTCGAGCGGCCACAGCCGCACCAGCGCGAAGGCGCCGCGTAACAGCGCGGCCTGGAACCGATAAGAGAGATTGCGTCCGATGGTCATACGCGCCTTATCGGCCACCGGCGAGCAACGGCGCAAGGATGGCATCGAGTGCCGACTCGTCGTGCCAACGCAGGCCCACCTCCAGCACCTCGATCCGCGGGCGGTGATCGGGCGGCAACCGCACCGCGTCCTTGGCGGTGGTTACCGCCACCGCCCCCAACTCATCCGCCCGCGCCAGCAGCGCGTCGACCTCCCCCTCGCGGTAGGGATGATGGTCTGGAAACCCCCTGGTTTCCGCCAGGCGGCAGCCCAGTGATTTCAAAGTGGCGAAGAACTTCCGTGGCCGGGCAATGCCGGCGAACGCCAGCACCGATCGACCGGCTAAGCGCTGACCGTCCTCAGGAACCACCTCGGCACGCAGCACCGAACGGCCTGCCAATTTTGATTCGAGGCCAGCGATGTCTTGACCGAGCATGACCACAGCCCCCGCACGCCGCAGGCCGGCGGCGAGGGGTTCGCGCAGCGGGCCGGCGGGAATCACCCGGCCGTTGCCGATGCCATATCCGCCGTCGATCACCAGCAGCGACAGGTCCTTGTGCAGTGACGGGTTCTGGAACCCGTCGTCCATGACGAGGATCTGGGCGCCGGCATCCACCGCCGCGCGGGCACCGGCGGCGCGATCGGCGGCCACCCAGGTCGGCCGGGCGCGGGCCAGCAGCAGAGGCTCGTCGCCCACCTCGGCGGCCTCATGGCGGTCGGGGTCCGCGCGCAGCGGGCCGCGCGTCCGACCGCCGTAGCCGCGGGTGAGGAAGTGCACATCGAGGCCGCGGGCGGCGAGCCGTTGGCCCACATCCAGCACCACCGGGGTCTTGCCGGCGCCGCCTGCCACCACGTTGCCGACACAGACCACCGGCACCGGCGCCCGCCAGTCGGGCGGCCGGGCAACGCGGGCGGCAACGATCCGCCCGTAAACCCACGCCAGCGGTGCCAGCAACAGAGCCGCAAGAGCGGGCGTCGGACGGTCCCAAAACTCAGGCGCCCGCATCGGCAGCTCCCTCGGCCGGCGGCGGGAACAACGGCAGCACCGCTTCTGCAACCGCCTCGCCCACGCCGACCTGAGCGACGGCGAAGGCCTGCGCCGCATCGGCCAGCCGACTCCTCGCCTCGGCATCGCGCAACAGGTGGGCAACGGTCTCGGCCAGCGCATTCGCATCGGCGACCTCTACCGCGGCGCCGGCGTCAGCCATTCGCTTGGCGATCTCCGCGAAGTTGTCCATGTGCGGCCCGTGGACGATGGCGCAGTCCAGGTGCGCCGGTTCCAGCGGGTTCTGACCGCCCCGCCCGGCCAGCGACTTGCCGATGAAGGCCACCGCCGCGAGGCGATAAAACAGGCCCATTTCACCCATGGTATCGGCGACGTAGAGTTCCGTTTCGGGTGTCAGCAACGCCCCCGACGAACGCTGCGCCACGGTGAGTCCGCTGCCGCGCAGCGCCTCGGTCACGGCGGCGGCGCGCTCCGGATGACGCGGCACGATCACGGTGAGAGCGCCCAGCACTTGGGATGCGATACGTCGATGGCATTCGCCGGCCACCTCCTCCTCGCCGGGATGGGTGCTGGCGGCGAGCCAGCACGGCCGATTGCCGATGCGGTTACGCAGATTGGCCAGCGCCGCATCGTCTGCCGGCAGCGGTGGTGCGGCGAACTTCAGGTTGCCGTAACACGCCACCGACCGGGCGCCGAGGGGCCTGAGCCGCGCGGCGTCTTCCTCCGTCTGCGCGAGGCACAACGGAAACGCCGAGAGAATACGGGCAATGGTGGCCGGATAGCGTTGCCAGCGGGCGAAGGAACGGCTGGAGATGCGGCCGTTGACCAACACCAACGGAGTGCCGCGGGATGCCGTTTCGAGGATCAGGTTAGGCCAGAACTCCGATTCCGCCCACAGCACCACGTCAGGCCGCCAGTGGTCGAGAAACGGCCGCACGTAGGCCATCCGGTCCACCGGCACGAACTGATGCAGGGCCCCGGCCGGCAGCCGATCGGCCATGAGCTTGGCCGAGGTTACCGTGCCGGTGGTGACCAGCACCGCCACGTCCGGGCGGTGCGCCCGCAGCCGGTCGATCAGCGGCAGCAGCGACAGGGATTCGCCGACGCTGGCGGCATGCAGCCACGCCAGTCTGCCTTCGGGACGCGGCCGGCCGGGACGCCCGAGGCGCTCGCCGAATCGCTCGGTATCCTCCCTGCCGCGGGCACGCCGACGCGCCAGGTAGAGCCGCACCAGCGGCCCGGCAATCGTCGTCGCCGCGCGGTAAAGGGCGAGGCCGTTCATGCCCCTGGCTCGATGGACAGCTCGATGGACGGCTCAATGGGCGGCTGGCCGGTGATCCGGTCGGCCTCGGCAGTGATTCCGTTGAGCGCCTCCTCGATACGAAGGCGCGCGGATTCCGTCGCATCGTTGTCGGCATCGCGCGGCACGTAGATAGGCTGGCCCCAGACGATGACGCCGCGCCCGAACGGCCACGCCATGACGAACCGGTCCCAGGTGGACAACACCCGCCGGCGGCTGACGCCGAAGGTGGCCGGCACCACCGGCGCCCCCGACAGGCGGGCAATGGCCACCACGCCGTCGCTGGCACGCATGCGCGGACCGCGCGGGCCGTCGGAGGTGATCCCCACGCAAGCGCCATCGCGCAGCAGCCCGATGATGCGACGGACCGCGGATGCGCCGCCGCGCCGGCTCGACCCCACCACCGTGTGGATGCCGAAATGGGCCACGGTATTGGCGATCAACTGACCGTCGCGGTGCTGCGAAATCAACATGTGGATCGGCACCTCGCGTCGCCAGCATTGGGGCATCATCAGCAGCCGCCCATGCCAGAAGCAGAGGATGAACGGTGTGCGTGAGGCCCACAGGGCCTCGGGGATCTGCCCGCCCTGCACGGTCCAGCGTGAGGTGGCTGAGACGAGGCGGATGTAACCGGCGGCGAGCCAGCACAGCACGCGCCGCACCCCGTCGCGGGCCAGAAGGGATTTCAGCATCGATGGGCCCCCGCCGGCACCGCCCGCTCAGGCCCGGACGCGGCGCGCCGGCGACTCCGGTTGCTGCGGACGGCTGTCGCCCTGTTCGGCGAATTGCAGCGCATAGAGCCGGGCGTAAATGCCGTCGCGGGCCAGAAGCTCGGTGTGGGTGCCCTGCTCCGCCACCCGGCCGCCGTCGACCACGTAGATCAGATCGGCGTCCTTCACCGTCGACAGGCGATGGGCGATGACCAGCGTGGTGCGCCCGCGCATCAGCGCCTCCAGCGCCGCCTGCACATGGCGCTCCGATTCCGTGTCCAGCGCCGACGTCGCCTCGTCCAGCAACAGGATCGGCGCGTTCTTCAGCATTGCCCGGGCGATGGCCAGCCGCTGCCGCTGACCGCCCGACAGCTTGACGCCCTGCTCGCCCACCAGAGTGTCGTAGCCCTGCGGCAGCGCCTTGATGAACTTCGCGGCGCCGGCGTGGCGAGCAGCTTCGGCGATGTCCTCGTCGCTGGCGGCGGCGCGCCCGTAGGCGATGTTGGCGCGCACCGTGTCGTCGAACAGCATCACCTCCTGGCTGACCAGGGCCATGGCGGCGCGCAACGACTCGAACGTGGCGTCGCGCACGTCGGTGCCGTCCACGGCGACCCGGCCGCTGTCCACGTCGTAGAACCGCGGAATCAGGTTGAGAATGGTGGACTTGCCGGCGCCCGAGGGTCCCACCAGAGCCACGGTCTTGCCGGCGGGCACGGTCAGCGATACGCCGTTCAGCGCCGGGACGCCCGGACCGTAGGCGAAGGATACGTCGTCGAAGCGGATCTCCCCCAGCCGCACCGCCAACGCGGCGGCCCCCGGACGTTCCTTGAGATCGGGTTCGGTATCCAACAGATCGAACACCCGCTGCGCGCCGGCCAGGCCCTCCTGCAGGCTGGCGTTGAGATTGGCCAGCCGCTTCATCGGCTCGTAGGCCAGCAGCAGCGCCGTAATGAACGAGAAAAACGAGCCGGGGTCCATGGCGTCGAGGATCACCCGATAACCGCCGTAGACCACCACCACGGCGACGGCGAAGCCGCCCAGCATCTCCATGATCGGATGCGACAACGCACGGGTGCGCGCCGCCTTCAGCGTCAGCAGGAAGATCCGCTCCACCAACCCGGCGACCCGCTGCCGCTCGTACTCCTCCATGCCGTAGGCCTTGACCGCCCGCATGCCCTGGAAGGTCTGTTCCAAGAGCGTGGTGAACAGACCCATCTCGCGCTGGGTGTTGGCGGTGACCTTGCGGATTCGCCGGCCGAGCCGGGCGATGGGCCATACCGCCAGCGGAAAGATGACGAACGCCGCCGCCGAAAGCCGCCAATCCTGGACGAACATCACGCTCACCAGGCCCACCAGGGTCAGCAGGTCCTTGCCAAGGCTGGTGAGGGCGTTAGACACCGCCGCCCGCATCATGGTGATGTCGGTGGCAAATCGTGACACCAGCGTGCCCGTGGGATTGACGTGGAAGAACGCCAGGTCCATGCGCTCCAGATGGGCGAACAGCCGGTTCTGCGTGTCGGCGACGATCCGCAAGCCGAGGCGGCTCATCAGGAACGCCTGGCCGTAGTTGGCGAAGCCCTTGATGGCAAAGGTCAGGGCTACGGCGCCGCTGACCAGCCACAGCGCGTCGAAGCGACGGGCGATGAACACCTCGTTGACGATGGGCTCCATCAGGTAGGCGCTCGCCGCGGTGGCGCCGGCCACCAGAGCCATGCAGACCAGCGCCAGGACGATCCAGCCGGTGTAGGGGCGCACGCTTTCGCGCACCAAGCGGCCGAGAAGCTCGCGCGTGGGGCGGTGGGAATGAGCCGGGGCGGACGTGGGTTGGGTCAAGGGTCGCGCCGCAACCAAGGTTGGTTCCGGCACGGACCATAGAGCATGTTCCGGCCTTGTTGAACCGTTCTGATAGCCGCCCGGCGCGGCGCGGCGAGGAACTCAGTGCAGAATGTGCAGGTTGTCGAGGAACTGACGGGTGCTGGCGTCCCAGGAAAAGCGTTCGGCGTGTTCCCGGCATACGTCCGGCGGGATGGTTAGTGCCGTCTGCACGGCGCGCCCCAGATCCTCGTCCAGGGAGCCGGCGCCGGAGCCGTCGACCACATCCAGCGGTCCGGGCACCGGAAACGCCGCCACCGGAACGCCCGACGCCAGCGCCTCCAGCAGCACCAAGCCGAAGGTATCGGTGCGCGAGGGAAAAACGAACACGTCGGCGGCAGCGTAATGGCGGGCCAGATCCTCACCGGTCTTCACCCCGGCGAATCGCACCTCCGGGTAGCGGCCCCGTAAGGCGCCGAGTTGCGGGCCGTCGCCCACCACCACCTTGGTTCCGGGCAGCTCGAGGCGGAGGAAATCCTCCAATCCCTTCTCCACCGCCACCCGACCCACGTACAGGCTGATGGGGCGCGGGGCATCGATGGTGTCCTTCGGCCGCGGCCGAAACAGCGTCGTGTCCACGCCGCGAGACCAGCGGCGAATGGACTCGAAACCGCGGGCACGCAGGTCGGCCTCGATGCTCGCGGTCGCCACCATCACCGCCGTCGCCGGCCGATGGAACCAGCGCACAACGCGATAGGAGAGGTCCAACGGGACGCGCCACCGGGCGTGGATGTATTCAGGGAACCGGGTGTGGAAAGCGGTGGTGAACGGCAGCCCTCGCCGCAGGCAGTGGGCCCGCGCCGCCAATCCCAACGGTCCCTCGGTGGCGATGTGGATGGCCGATGGGTGGAGCGACTCCAGCCAGCGGCCGACGGCGCCCGGTGGTGTCAGAGCCAGTCGGATTTCCGGATAGGAGGGACAGGGAACGGTGCGGAACGCTTGCGGCGTGATCAGATGAACGTCGTGGCCGGCCTCACCCAGTCGCGACCTCAGCGTGTCATACGTGCGAACAACCCCGTTGACTTGAGGAAACCAGGCATCGGTGACGAGTGCGATTCGCATTCACCTTCCTCGGTGGTCGATAGTGCCATGACATCCACCATGCGCGGCCACCGCAGGATCTCGAGGCGGCCGTCCATGTGCTCCACCAGCGCAGTGCAGCTTTCGACCCAGTCGCCGTCATTGCAGTAGACGATGCCGTCGATGGTGCGGATGTCGGCGGTATGGATGTGGCCGCAGATGACGCCGTCGGCGCCCCGCCGGCGAGCTTCGGCGACCACCGCGGTCTCGAAGTTGCTGATGAACTCGACGGCGTTCTTGACCTTGTGTTTCAGGTACGCCGACAGCGACCAGTAGGAGAACCCCAGCCGGCGACGGACGAGGTTGAACCACGTGTTGAAGGAGAGCGCCAAGTTGTAAGCGGAATCGCCGACGAAGGCCAACCACTTGGCATACTTGACGACACCGTCGAACTGGTCGCCGTGGAGCACCAGGAAACGGCGGCCGTCGGCGGTGACGTGCGTGGCTTCGTTGAGCACCACCACGCGGCCGAAGCGATGACGGACGAAATCGCGGAAGCTCTCGTCATGATTGCCGGGGACGTAGATCACCCGGGTTCCCTTGCGGGCCTTGCGCAGCAGCTTTTGGACCACGTCGTTGTGCGCCTGGCGCCAGTACCAGGACCGGCGCATACGCCAGATGTCCACCACGTCGCCCACCAGATACAGGTAATCGGACTCCGTGCGGCGCAGGAAATCGAGCAGCATCTCCGCGTTGCAGCCGCGTGTGCCCAGGTGGATGTCGGAGATCCAGATGGACCGAAAGCGGAATCTTGTTTCGCTCAAAGCGTTCATACGGCTCACACGGCGGTCACAAGGACTCCAGGAAATGACCGAAACGAAAACCGCCGGCCATATCACGGCAAATCATAATCAACACAATATCCAGTAGCCCCTAATACGCCATGAGGACAATATTGCGCACGTGCATTTGTCGCCTTCATATAAAATTCAACAAAGCGACTCGGCTCTGTCATACTGAATGACACAAAAGCCGATGGGAGATTTGTGGGGGCATGGATACCGTCCACGTTTCGGAAACGGCGCCGGCCACGGCGGCGGCCAAGCCGCGTCGCCGTCGGGTCCTGGTCATCCACAACCCGACGGCAGGGCCGCGGGCTGGCGGCCGGCTGCGCCGCGTGCTGCAGCACCTGTGGAGCCTCGGCGCCGAGGTGACCGTCGAGAGGACGGAAGGGCCAGGTCATGCCCGGCGACTGGCGGCCAGGGCGGATGCCGACGACGTGGATGTGGTGGTGGTCGCCGGCGGCGACGGCACCATCAACGAGGTGGTCAACGGCCTGAGTTCCAGTGCTCCGCCGATGGCGGTAGTCCCGCTGGGGACGGCCAACCTTGCGGCGATCGAACTCGGCCTGCCGAAGAGTTCGCGGGCCATCGCCAAGATGATCGTCGGCGGCCCGGCGCGTCTGATGCACGTCCCGTCGGCCAACGGACGGCGGTTCGTGATCATGGCGGGGATCGGCTTTGATGCGCACGTGGTGGCGCACGTGAACTCATCACTCAAGCGCCGGCTGGGCCGCTACGCCTACGTGCTGAAAACGCTCACCGGCTTGGTGGGGTTCCGCTTTCGCCGCTATCGCGTGGTCGTCGACGGCACGACCTATGAGGCAGGCTCGGCGGTGATCGCCAACGGCCGCTACTACGGTGGCCCCTACACCTGTACCCCGGACGCGCGGATCGATGAGCCCGGATTGCAGGTGTGCCTGTTCCTTCGTTCCGGCCCCATAAGCGCCATCCGGTATAGCCTCGCCCTGCTGACAGGGACGCTGCAAAAGCGCCGCGACGTGGTGATCGTGCCGGCAACCACGGTGTCGGTGGAGGATGGCGTCGGCGAACCGGTGCAATGCGACGGCGACATCGCCTCGGCGCTGCCGCTGGAGGTATGCGCCGGCGGGCCTACCCTAAGGATCGTGGCGGGCGCCTAACTCCTCTTCGCGCCTCAGCGACCGGCGACCGTCATGCCCTCCACCACCACCGTCGGCGAATCGGTGCCGTAGCGGAACTCCAGGTCGTTGGCCGGGGTCAGGTGGCGGAACATGTCCTTCAGGTTGCCGGCGATGGTCACCTCGCTCACCGGGTAGGCCAGCGCGCCGTCCTCGATCCAGAAACCGGTGGCCCCGCGGCTGTAGTCGCCGGTGATGCCGTTGACCCCGAAGCCGATCAGTTCGGTCACCAACAGGCCCCGCTTGATATCGGCGATCAACGCTTCCGGTGCGGTGTCGCCCGGCTCCAGGAACAGGTTGGTGGGCGCCGGCGACGGCGTGGACGACGGACCGCGGCTCGCGTGGCCGGTTGTGTGGGCGCCGATCTGCCGGGCCGACCGCAGGTCCAGAAACCAGGTGGTCAGCACGCCGCCATCGATGACCGCACGCCGGACCGGGGCGATGCCTTCGGCATCGAAGGGGCGCGAGCGCAGGCCGCGGCGCCGCAGCGGGTCGTCGACGATGGTGACGCCGTCGGCGAACACCGGCGTATCCAGGGCATCACGCAGGAACGACGTGCCGCGGGCGATGGACGCCCCGTTGACCGCCCCTGCCAGATGGCCCAGCAGGCTGCGGGCCGCCCTCGACTCGAAGACGATGGGCACCTGTCCCGAATCCACCTTTCGCGGATCGAGTCGCCGGACCGTTCGCTCGCCCGCCGCGCGGCCCAGGGCGGCGGCGTCGGGCAGATCGTCGGCATAGACCGCGCTGGCATACTCGTAGTCCCGTTCCATGCCGGTGCCTTCGCCGGCCAGCACCGAGGCCGAGAGCGAGTGGGACGATACCTCCCGCGACCGGGCGAAGCCGTTGGAGCCGACGATCCACCGGCGCCCCAGCGACCATCCGGCTTCGGCGCCTTCGGAGTTGGTGATGCCCGGCACCGCGCGGGCGGCGTCCTCTGCGGCACGGGCCCGCTCCACCAGCACCTCGACGACGGGCTCGCCGGCCTCGCAGCTATCCACGTCGGCGACCTCCATCGCCACCTCGCCCGCGCCCGCCAGGCCACAAAACGGGTCCTCCGGGACCGCCCGCGCCATCGCCACGGCCCGCTCCACCAGTTCGTCCAGGGCGGTGCGGGAGGTATCGGATGACGATACGATGGCCTGGCGATGGCCGATGAACACGCGAAGCCCGACGTCCACGGACTCCGCCCGCTCCAGGTGCCCCACGGCCCCCAGCCGCAGCGCGACGCTCAATGACCGGCTGTCCGCCAGCATCGCGTCCGCGCCCCTGGTGCGGGCCTTGGCCACCAGATCGGCCAGCAGGGCAGGAGCATCTTCGTCGTGTCGGGTCGGCGGCATCGGGTGGAACCTCTTTGGCAAATTAATGAGCTCTCGTCGTCGCATCGGCAGCCCCGCGGACCGCGGCGCACGATGACGCCATTGCGAGCCGTCGAGCAAAACCAATATAGTATCTTAAGTGGGCGATTGCCTTTCATTCGCGGAAGCGGTCGGCGCGGCTGCTCGGCGGCCAGCCGCTTCCGGGGCGGTGAGCGGTCGCCGGGGGACCGCGTCTTAAGACCAATCGGAACAAAAATGTCGACCGTTTCAGCCAGTATCGAAGAAGAACCGTCACCATCCCAACGCATTTCCGTCGAATCAGTTGTCGTTCGGTTTGCCGGTGATTCCGGCGACGGCATGCAGCTCACCGGCAGCAAGTTCGCCGAGACAACGGCACTGGCTGGCAACGACCTCGCGACGTTTCCGGACTTCCCGGCGGAGATTCGAGCCCCTGCCGGAACCACGTACGGGGTTTCCGCCTATCAGATCAATTTCGGCTCGCACTCCATCATGACGGCCGGTGACGCCCCGGATGTCCTGGTGGCGATGAACCCGGCGGCGCTGAAGGTGGAAATCGACGACCTTCGCGAGGGCGGCCTGCTCATCGCCGATGTGGGAGCGTTCAACGAGCGCAACCTGCGCAAGGCGGGCTACGAGGTTAATCCCTTGGAAGACGGCAGCCTCAAACGCTACCGCCGGTTCGATATCGACATCTCGCAGATGACGATGGAAGCGGTGAAGGGCATGGGGCTGTCGCAGAAGGACGCCCTGCGCTGCAAGAATTATGTGGACGTTGGGGCTGATCTACTGGATGTACGGCCGCCGACGTCAGGCCACCATCGACTGGCTGAAAAACCAGTTTGCCAAGCGGCCGGAGGTGGCCGACGCCAACATCACTGCGCTGAACGCCGGCCATGCCTTCGGCGAGACCGCCGAGCTGCCGCGCAACTTGGCGCCGTTTTCGGTGGAACCCGCGCCCATCGCGCCGGGCCTGTACCGGACGGCCACGGGCAGCGAAACCCTGTCCTGGGGGCTGCTGGCCGGAGCGCACCTGGCGGGCGTGCAATTGGTATTCGCGTCCTATCCCATTACCCCGGCGACGTCGGTCCTGCACAACCTGGCGAAGTATCACAACCTGGGCGTGGTTACCTTGCAGGCCGAGGACGAAATCGCCGCCGCCTGCGCCGCCATCGGTGCCTCGTTCGCCGGCTCGCTGGGGGTGACGTCCAGCTCCGGCCCCGGCGTGGCGCTGAAATCCGAAGCCATCGGCCTAGCGGTTGCCGCCGAGCTGCCGCTGGTGATCCTCAACACACAGCGCGCCGGCCCGTCCACCGGCATGCCCACCAAGACCGAACAGTCCGACCTGTTCCAGTCCGTGTTCGGCCGCAACGCGGACACGCCGCTGGTGGTGCTGTCGGCACGATCGCCGTCGGACTGCTTCGACGTGGCCATCGAGGCCGTTCGCATCGCCACCAAATACATGACCCCGGTGATCGCGCTGAGCGACGGCTACATCGCCAACGCGGCGCAGCCCTGGGAAGTTCCGGACGTGGCCGAAATCGAACCGTTCCCGGTCGACTTCCGCACCGAGGTGGAGGGCTATCAGCCGTTCCTGCGCGACCCGGATACCCTGTCACGGCCGTGGGCGGCGCCGGGAACACCGGGGCTGGAGCATCGCATCGGCGGCATCGAACGCGATTACGACAGCGGCCACATTTCCTACGATCCGGCCAACCACCAGCGCATGACCGACGTGCGAATGGCGAAGATCGCCGGCATCGCCAAGGACATCCCTTTGCAGGAGGTGGAACAAGGCCCGACGTCGGGACGCCTCGCGGTGGTGGGCTGGGGATCCACGTACGGCCCCATCGGCCGCGCGGTGGATGTCATGCGTCAGCAGGGCTATGACGTGTCGCAAATCCATATCCGGTACATCTGGCCGTTGCCGACCAACCTCGGCGAGTTGTTGGCCGGATTCGACCGGGTGCTGGTGGCGGAGATGAACACCGGCCAACTGTGCCAGCTGTTGCGCGGCGAGTACCTGGTCCCTGCCGAGGGCCTCAACAAGGTTTCCGGACAACCCTTCAAGATCGCCGAAATCGAGGACGCGATCCGCGAACGCCTGGAGAATTGAGATGAACGTCGTAGCGCCGGCGGTCAGCCGCAAACCTGACGACTTCGCTTCCGATCAGGAGGTGCGGTGGTGCCCGGGGTGCGGAGACTACGCGATCCTGAAGGCCGTGCAGCGGTCACTCGCCGACTGCGGCGCGTCGCCCGAGAACACGGTCTTCGTTTCCGGCATCGGCTGCTCGTCGCGCTTCCCCTACTATCTGGCGACGTACGGATTTCACACCATTCACGGCCGCGCGCCGGCGGTGGCGACGGGGATCAAGCTGGCCAATCCGGAACTGGACGTGTGGATCGCCACCGGCGACGGCGACGGCCTGTCCATCGGCGGCAACCACCTTCTGCATATCCTGCGGCGCAACGTGGATGTGCAGATTCTGCTGTTCAACAACGAGATCTACGGTCTGACCAAGGGCCAGTATTCGCCCACCTCGCGGGTCGGGACCAAGTCGCCCTCCACGCCCGACGGCTCGCTGGAGGCGCCCGTCTCGGCGGCGGTGTTTGCGCTCGGCGCCGGCGCCCGCTTCGTCGCCCGGGCCATCGACCGGCAACAGAAGCACCTGGCGGCCGTGTTGACCCAGGCCCACGCCCATACCGGAGCATCCTTCGTCGAGATCTTTCAGAACTGCATCGTCTACAACGACGGCGTCTTCAACGCCTTCACCGAGAAGGCGGTGGCGTCGGACATGCAGATCGACGTCGAGCACGGCAAGCCGCTGCTGTTCGGCAAAGATCGCACGCAGGGCCTCCGCTTCAACGCGAAAACCATGGGCATCGAGGCGGTGAGGATCGGCGAGGACGGTGTCACAGAAGACGACATTCTGGTCCATGACCAGACCAATCGGACGCTGGCGGGAATCCTGGCACGCATGGAGCCGCCGACAATGCCCGTGGCCCTGGGCGTGCTCTACTGCGATCCGGCCTCCAGTTTCGAGACCTCGGTGCGGAGCCAAGTCGCCGAGCACGAGCAGCTCACGCCGACCGCGGCGGAGATCAATGCGCTGCTGCGCAAGGGGCACACGTGGACCGTTACCGACTGACCTGGCCGGCCCGCCGGCGTCGTTGATCGGCGAGGGGGCGGAGTATGTCCGTCAGCGTAGCCATCGTTGGCGCGGGACCCGCCGGTTTCTACACGGCGGAATCCTTGCTGGACACCGGTGACGACGTTCGCATCGACATCATCGAGCGGCTGCCCACCCCATATGGCCTGATCCGCGCCGGCGTCGCCCCGGACCATCAGACCACCAAGAAGGTCATCCGCCGCTACGAACAGACGGCCATCGATGAACGTGTTCACTTCTTCGGCAACGTGGAAGTGGGCCGGGACATAAGCCTCGACGAGCTGCGCGAGCGGTACGACGCGGTGGTCCTCGCCATCGGCTCGGCGGCCGACCGGCCGCTGGGCATTCCCGGCGAGACCAAGCGCGGCGTCTACGGCGCGGCGTTGTTTGTCGGCTGGTACAACGGCCATCCCGATTTCGCTACCCTAAACCCCGACCTGCGGACGCGTGCAGCGGTGGTGGTGGGCAACGGCAATGTGGCGCTGGATGTGGCGCGCGTGCTGGTGAAGACCGCGGACGAAATGGCCGAGAGCGACTTGGCCGATCATGCCGCCGACACCATCCACCCGGCGGGAATCCACGACGTCTATATGCTCGGCCGCCGTGGGCCCGCGGACGCCAAGTTCACCAACGTGGAACTGCGCGAGATGGGTCGGCTGGTGGATACCGCCCCAGTGGTGGATGCGGCGCAGCTTCCGGACGCGGTGGATGAGAACGTCGACGGACGCGAGCGTCGGGTGAAGGAACGGAACCTGGCGACGCTCAAGGAGTTCGCCGCCATGGATCCGACGTCGAAACCCAAGCGCGTCCATTTCCGCTTCTATTGCAGCCCGGTGGAGATCCTCGGCAACAAGCGGGTCGAGGGAATCCGGGTCGAGCACACCGAGGTGAGAGACGGCCGCGCCGTCGGCACCGGCCGGTTCGAAACCATCGACTGCGGGGTCGTGGTGGCCGCCGTCGGCTACCGCGCCGAACCCATCAACGGCCTGCCGGTGGATGCCCGGCAGGGACTGATCCCCAGCGATGATGGACGCGTCGGCGATGGCCTCTATGCCGTGGGCTGGGCGAAGCGCGGTCCCGTCGGCGTCATCGGCAGCAACCGGCCGGACGGCGAGACCTGCGCCCAGCAAATCCGCGAGGACATCAGCGATGGCGTCAAGCCCGGCCGTCCGGCGCTGGAAGCCCTGATGCGCGAGCGCCGGCACCAGGTGGTGACCTTCGACCACTGGCGGCGGATCGACGAGGCGGAAACGTCGCGGGCAGTGGGGCCGCAGCCAAGGCGCAAGTTCACTACGCTGGCCGAGATGATGTCGGTGCTGGATGTCGACCGGCCGCCGCCGGCGGTGTGACCGACACCCTCCGTTGTTTCTCCCTCAGCTTTCCGCGGGTGTGACCATGAGACCTGGCATGCCCTGTTTCCATCGTTCGTATTCGGTGGTGAGCAGGGCTACGTGCTCGCGCTCCTCGGCGGCCAACTCCATGTAGAGCTGGCGTTCGGGGGAGTCTTCGGCGGCCTCCGCGCCGCGGCTTGAGAAGAAGTCCACCGCCCGCTGCTCGAAGGCGATGGCGAGGCGCAGCAGGTTGGCGGGGTCCTCCGGGCGGCTGTCGATGCCGGCGTAGACCGCCGCCCGCTCCACCTGGAACTCCGCCGACGGTGCCGGGGTTTCGACCCCGTAGCGCCGCGACAGCGTCTCCATGTGCTCCTGCTCCATCTCGGCGAAGCGCCCGAACAGCGCGCGCAGCGCCGGCTCCGGCGACTCCTGGGCGGCGCGCCGGTAGAACGCCTGGCCGCCGAGCTCGATCTCGAACGCCATGCGGATGGCTTCCACCGACTGGGCCTCACTGACGCGGCGTTCGTCCAGCACCTCCAGCTTGCCGCCGCAGTAGGGGCACATGCCGTAGGGGAAGGCGAAGCCCTCGCTCACCTTAGCGCAATTGGTGCACCGCCAGGCCAGGGTGGCGGCGGCGCGCACGTCGTCCTCCCAACCGCCCATCGGACCCTCGCCCTGCGGCCGCGCCAGACCCCCATCGTGGGCCGGGATCACCGGCGCCGCCAACACCGTGCTGTCGTCGGCAAGCGCCGTCGGGGGAGTGAACGCCTCGATGGCCTCGGTGGTCACCGGCCAGGATTTACTGTTCTGCAGATACGCCCCGATGGCCTTGGCCGCCCGCCGCCCGGCGCCCATGGCCAGGATCACCGTCGCCCCACCGGTGACGATGTCGCCGCCGGCAAACACGCCCGGCAGGTTCGTCGCCTGGGTCTCGTCGTCGGCGACGATGTTGCCCCACTTGTTCAGCGCCAGATCCGGCGTCGCCTGGCCGATAATCGGGTTGGCCTGGGTGCCGAGGGCGTAGATCACCGTGTCGCAGTCCAGCTCGACGAACGCGTCCAGCGGCTCCGGCCGCCGCCGGCCCTGCTCGTCCGGCTCGCCCAGCGTCATCTTCTGCACCCGCATCCCCTTCACGTCGCCGTCGTCGTCGGTGTGGATCGCCACCGGCGTGTGCAGGAACAGGAACTCGATCCCCTCCTCCTTGGCGTGGCGCAGCTCCTCGATGCGCGCCGGCGCCTCCGCCTCCGAGCGACGGTAGACGCAGCGCACCGTCGGCGCCCCCAGCCGTCGCGCCACCCGCAGGCAGTCCATGGCCGTGTTGCCGGCGCCGATCACCACCACGCTCTCGCCCAGGCCGATGGGCGTGTCCAGATAGGGGAACTTGTCGCCGCCCATCAGGTTGACCCGGGTCAGGAACTCGTTGGCCGAATACACCTGCCCGGCAAACTCCCCGGGAATGCCGAGGAACGACGGCGCCCCGGCACCGGCGCCGACGAACACCGCGTCGTAGCCTCGGTCGTCGATGACCTCGGGGATGGTGAAGGTCTTGCCAACCACCTTGTTGGTCTCGAACCGCACCCCCATCTCCTCCAGCCGCCGCACCTCCCGCTCGATGATCTCCCGCGGCAGCCGGAACGACGGAATGCCGTAGCGCAGCACGCCGCCCACCACGTGCAGCGCCTCGTAGATGGTCACCTGCGCCCCGTAGCGCACCAGGTCCGCCGCCGCCGCCAGACCGGCGGGACCCGAACCGACGATGGCCACGCTGCCCAGCGCACCGGCGAATTCGGGCGGCGTCGCTGTCGGCGGACGGGCGTTGTCGCCGACGAACCGCTCCAACCGGCCGATGGCCACCGGCTCCATCTTCTTCGCCAGCACGCACTGCGCCTCGCACTGGGATTCCTGCGGGCACACCCGGCCGCACACCGAGGGGAACAGGTTGGACTCGTAGATCGCCTCCAGCGCCCCATCCACGTCCCGCACCAACAGGTGGCGGATGAACCGCGGGATGTCGATAGCCACCGGGCAGCCGGCGATGCACAGCGGCTTGGCGCACTGGATGCACCGCTCCGCCTCCTGGTACGCGTCGTCCAGCGCGTAGCCCAGGTTCACTTCCTTGAAGTTGCGCGACCGCTCCTCCGCGTCGCGCTCCGGCATCGACACCTGGATCGGCGACAGCTCCTTGAGCTTCTTGTAGCCCCGCTTCTCCTCCTCGAACAGCAGCCGCTCCACGTTGCAGATGTGGGCGTATTCCTCGTTGGCCCGCGCCTCCTGGCGCTTGAACCGCTGCTGGCGGGCGATCAGCTCCTTGAAGTCCACCTGATGGCCGTCGAAGTCCGGTCCGTCCACGCACGCGAACCGCACCTGCCCGTCCACCGTCACCCGGCACGACCCGCACATGCCGGTGCCGTCCACCATGATGGCGTTCAGCGACACCATGGTCTTGGTCCCGAAGGGCCGGGTGGTCTCCACGCAGGCGTGCATCATCGGCAACGGGCCGATGGCGATCACCTGGTCCGGCGGATCGCGCTCCAGCACCTCCTGCAACGCCGCGGTCACCAGCCCCGGCCGGCCGTAGCTGCCGTCGTCGGTGCAGACGATCAGCTCATCGCAGTAGTCGCCAAACCGGTCCTCCCAGAACACCAGGTCCTGCGACCGGAAGCCGATGATGCCGGTAACCCGGTTGCCCGCCTCCTTGAACGCCCGCAACTGCGGATACACCGGAGCCACCCCCAGTCCGCCGCCCACCAGCACCACGTGGCCTACCCGCTCCACGTGCTGCGGCAGCCCCAACGGACCGACGAAGTCGGTGAAGGTATCCCCCCGGCCGTAGCCCTGGCGCATCTCCAGCGTGGTCTTGCCCAGCGCCTGAACCACCAGCGTCACCGTGCCGCGGTCGCGGTCGTAGTCGGCCACCGTCAGCGGAATCCGCTCCGAGCCCTCGTGCAGACGCAGCATCACGAAGTGACCCGGTCGAGCCGACCGCGCCACGTCCGGCGCCATCACCTCCCACAAAAACGTCGTCTCGCTGAACTCCTCACGGCCAACAATCTCGTACATGGGACTACGGCGCCTCCGACGTCAGGCGGGTTCAGAGAGAGGTCATGGATAGTATCGTTGTTCGGTGCGTCGTCCACGCCTGTCCGAACGGCGCGAAGACTCCCCCCAAGGCTAAATACATATTTCGGTACTTTAATGTTGTTTTTGCCCCCGGTCAATGCTCATGGGCCTTGGAGCGGCATGTCATCTTGGGTTATGGACGACCCGCAGAACGGCAAAACCGGTCTTGCCGCTGGCGCCGTTTTCGCCCATCTAACGCCGAGGGCCAGGACCCGTAAGTGTCGCAGTCGTGACGCTGGGGAGTTTGGCCGCTGGCTAGGAGCGAAAGCGAAGAACATGCGGGGCATATTCGAGCTTGAGCGACAACGAGCCCCGCACCGACGGGGCGTCCAGCGGCCAAAGGTCCCGCGCCTTCGGTCCGCCTCAGCGGCCTCTCCGGGGCGTCAAGCCGGCTCACCGATGGCACCGCATCGCCATCGCCGGGTTTCCTGCCGGCCGAAGCCGCGGAGACGGATCACGGCTCGCGATACTTATGGGGCCTGACCCTAAAGCGAGGACATGAGAATGAGCGATCAAGGATACGCTGGCGACATCACGCCTCAGGAGGCCTGGGAGATGCTGGCCGGCGAGGCCGACACGGTGCTGGTGGACGTGCGCACTCCAGCCGAATGGAGCTACGTGGGCATCCCGGACCTGGAGTCCATCGGCAAGCGGCCGCTGCTGGTGCCGTGGGCGCTGTATCCCGACAATCAGATCAACCCCACCTTCATGGTTGACATGGCGTCGGTGGGGGCCCGCCGCGATCAGAAATTGCTGTTCCTCTGCCGGTCCGGCGTGCGATCGCGGGCGGCGGCCATCGCCATGACGGACGCCGGTTACGGACCGTGCCACAATATCGCCAGCGGTTTCGAAGGGGACCGCGACGAGAACCGCCATCGCGGCACCGTCGGCGGCTGGAAGGTGGACGGCCTGCCGTGGATTCAGGGCTGACTGGCTGCTAAGGCCTGCAAAAGATCGTCCTTGAGGTCCTCCGCGTCCTCCAATCCCACCGACAGCCGCACCAGACCATCGTCGATCCCCATCGCCGCCCGTTCCTCCGCCGAGAATCGGTGGTGGGTAGTGGCGGCCGGATGGGTGGCCAGGCTCTTGGCGTCGCCGGGGTTGTTGGAGATGTCGATCAGCCTGAGCGCGTTGAGCAGGCGGAACGCCGCCGCCTGGCCTCCGGGCACGACGAACGACACCAGCGTGCCGCCGGCCCGCATCTGACGGCTGGCCAGATCGTGGCGGGGATGGTCGGCGCGACCGGGATAACGGACCGTCGTGACCTCCGGCCGATCGGCGAGGAACGCCGCCACGGCGGCGGCGTTGGCGCAGTGGCGCTCGACCCTCAACTCCAGGGTCTCCAAGTCTTTCAGCAGGATCCAGGCATTGAACGGGCTGAGCGACGGTCCAGTGTTGCGGATGAAGGGCACCAGGTGGTCATCGATGTAGCCGGTGTCGTTGGCCAATACCGCGCCGCCCAGGCTGCGGCCCTGGCCGTCGATGTGCTTGGTGGCCGAATAGACCACCACGTCGGCACCCAGCGTCAGCGGCTTCTGCAACATCGGCGTGGCAAAGACGTTGTCGACGATGACCCGTGCGCCGACGGCATGACTCAGGTCGGCAACCGCTGCGATATCGACGATGTCCAGCGTCGGGTTGGATGGCGTTTCCAGGAACACCGCATCGGTGGGGCGGTCCAGGGCCCGACGCCAATCCTCCAGATCGCAGCCGTCGACAAAGATCGTCTCAACGCCGAGGCGCGGCAGAATGTCGGCGACGATGGTGTAGCAGGAGCCGAACAACTGGCGCGCCGACACCACGCGATCGCCGGCCTTCAGGAACGACGCCATGGAAGCGAACACGGCGGCCATGCCGGTGGCGGTGGCGCGGCAGGCGTCCGCGCCCTCCAACAGCGCCAGCCGGGTTTCGAACATCTCCACCGTCGGGTTGGAGAACCGCGAATACTGATGGCGGTTGATATCTCCTTTGAACGCCGCAGCGGCTTCCTCTGCGGTGGCATAGACATACCCGGAGGTCATGAACAGACCTTCGCAGGTCTCGTCGAAGGCCGACCGCCGCGTTCCGCCGCGGACCAGTCGGGTGGATTGACGCCAGTTCGTTTCGTCGCCGGAATCGCCGCTCATCGCATCCTCAGCCCGTGCCCAAGGCACAAAAAACCCCGCCACGTCACATGGTGCGGGTCATGCGGGCCGGCTGCGCCAGCGCCTCAACCTTTTAGCGGCTTGTTTTACGTGGCCGCAAGCCGGTTACCCAAATCACCACGTTAGCATTGCGGATACGCCCACACCGGCGTCGGGTCAACCCCCAATGCGAGGCATTCGCGCTTGCCGCCGTTGGTATTAAACTGGATCGCAAGGCGGCGGCCGGGCCAGGACCGCCCAGCAAACGTCAAGGGGGAGGCGTTCATGGCAACTGACACGGACGGCGGGCCATCCGCGTGGATGGTCGCCGCGCGCAACCTGCCGCTGTTCCTGCAATACGTGGGTCGACGGTATCTGCGGGATCGTTGCCTGGAAGCGGCGGCGTCGCTGGCCTTCACGTCCCTGTTGGCATTGGTGCCGGTGGCCTTCGTCGGGCTTGCCGTGGCTTCCGCCATTCCGGCGTTCGACGAGATGCGGGTCTCCATGCAGGATTTCCTGCTGCAACGCTTCGTCCCCGACGCCGGCACCGCGGTCACCGACGACACGAGCCCCTTCCCCGGCGCCGGCGGCCGGGCCAGCACCGTGGGCCTGATCGCCCTCGCCGCATCGACCCTGGTGCTGATGATCAACATCGAGGCGGCGTTCAACGCCATCTGGCGGGTCAACGAGCGGCGGCCGTGGATCTGGCGCATGGTGGCGTTCTGGGCGGTGCTGACCATGGGACCCGTGCTGCTCGGCGCCAGCCTGTCGTTCTCGGGTATTTGGGCGTTGGCGCTTTCCGGCTACGAGGATTCGTCGCTGCCGCTCGATGGCGCCGCCCTCTTGATCACGCCGCTTCTCATCGTCCTGGCGCTGACGCTCATCTACAGCATCATCCCCAATCGGCCGGTGCGGTTTGTCAACGCACTGGTGGGCGCCGTGGTCGCGGCGCTGCTGCTGGAGACCATCCGCAGCGTGTTCACGCTGATCGGTCTGTGGGGCACGCCGGACCATAGCGTCTATGCGGCGTTGGTGGCGTTTCCAGTGCTGCTGGTGGAGCTGTTCGCCATCTGGGCCGCCGCCATGTTCGGTGCCGTGGTCGCCGCGTCGATCCCCGAATGGCGCGCCCGGCGCGAAGTGCTGGGGCGGCCGCACCAGTCGCCCGGCGGCCGGCTGAGCGTCGGCCTCGCCGTGCTCGCCGAATTGCAGGCGGCGAGCCGCCTGGGCGTCGTCCGGCGGCGGCGCGATCTGCTGCGCAACCTCAACCTCGGCGCCTTCATCGTGGAAAGCACCCTGGAAGAGTTGGCGCGTGCCAAGTACATCACCCGCGTCGGCGGCGACCAATGGGTCCTGGCCCGCGACCTCGAGCACGTGACTCTCTACGACCTGTACTGGGACCTCAATCTCGGGATCGGCACCGATCCGTTCCGCTGGATGCGGCCCACCTTCTGGCAGTCGCAGGCCAGCGAGATGATCGACGCCTTTGACGCCTCCGGCCGGTCGTGCATGGACGTCAAGTTGAAGGACCTGTTTGCCCATCGTCCGGCTTCGACCCCAGAATCGCCGACGACGGAATCGCCGACGACGGAACCCCCAACGACGGAATCCCCGACGACAGACCCGCCCTCGGCCGGCTGAGCCGGGCTCCGCTCGACAAACTCGCCGCCGGGCCCCACATAACAATGGCTTTCGACAGGAAACGGACCGCCGAAGGTATTAGCCGCGCTCCGCAATGGGAACCGTATCATGTCCAGCTCGCTGATCACCGAGGATCTGTTTTTCACCCGCGCGGGGCTCGACCGCGCCCGGACCGAGGGCATCGTCGACGACGCCCTGCACGGCGCCGATGACGGCGAGCTGTTCCTGGAGTATCGGCAGTCGGAAAGCCTGGTCTACGACGATGGCCGACTGAAGAGCGCCAGCTTTGACACCAGCCAGGGCTTCGGCCTGCGTGCCGTCGCCGGCGAGGCCACCGGCTATGCCCACGGCGCCGAACTGTCGGAGGCCGCGATCAAGCGGGCGGCGGATACGGTGCGTGCGGTGCGGGGTGGCCACTCGCCGGCAGACGGGGAGCCTCCCGCCGGTACCAACCGCTCGCTGTATGGCGATGACAACCCGCTGGCGCTGGTGCCGTTCGAGGATAAGGTGCGGCTGCTGGCGGAGATGGACGCCTACGCCCGCGGCCGCAATGCGCGGGTGTGCCAGGTCACCGCCTCGGTGGCCGGCGAATGGCAGGCGGTGCGGATCGTCCGCCAGGGCGGCGAGCACGTGGCGGATGTCCGCCCGCTGGTGCGGCTCAACGTCTCGGTGGTGGTGGAGCAGGACGGGCGGCGCGAAGCCGGCTCCCACGGCACCGGCGGGCGCGTTACCTTCGATCGCACGCTCGATCCCGCCACCTGGCGCGGCGCGGTGGACGAGGCGCTGCGCCAGGCTCTGGTAAACCTGGAGTCGGTGCCGGTCCCGGCCGGCGAGATGACCGTGGTGCTGGGACCGGGATGGCCGGGCATCCTGTTGCACGAAGCCATCGGCCACGGCCTGGAAGGCGACTTCAACCGCAAGCGCACCTCGGCCTTCGCCGGCCTGGTGGGCGAGCGGATCGCGTCGCCGGGGGTCACGGTGGTAGACGACGGCACGCTGACGGACCGGCGCGGTTCGCTCACCGTCGACGACGAGGGTACCCCCAGTCAGCGAACCGTGCTGATCGAGGACGGCATCCTCAAGGGCTTCATGCAGGACCGGATGAATGCCCGGCTGATGGGCCTGGCGCCCACCGGCAACGGCCGGCGCCAGAGTTTCGCCCATCATCCCATGCCGCGGATGACCAACACCTACATGCTGTCCGGCAATACCCCCGCGGCGGACGTGCTCGGCTCGGTGGATCGGGGCCTGTATGCCGTGTCCTTCGGCGGCGGTCAGGTGGACATCACGTCGGGCAAGTTCGTGTTCTCGTGCACCGAGGCCTATCAGATCGAGGGCGGCAAGGTGGGTGCGCCGGTGAAGGGCGCGACGCTGATCGGCAACGGCCCCGACGTGCTGACCCAGGTGCCCATGATCGGCGACGACATGGCCCTTGACCCTGGCATCGGCACCTGCGGCAAGGACGGGCAGGGCGTGCCGGTGGGCGTCGGCCAACCGACGCTGAAGATCGACCGGCTAACGGTCGGCGGTACGGCCGTCTGAAGAGTGTTCAGTTCCCCGCATAGCCGAGCATGGCCTTGATCTCGAGGAATTCCTCAAAACCGTAGCGGCCCCACTCGCGGCCGTTTCCCGACTGCTTGAAGCCGCCGAATGGCGCCGACATCTGCGCCCCGGCGCCGTTGATGTGCACCGAACCTGCACGGAGCCGACGTGCCACCCTTCGGGCGCGGTCGATGTCAGCGGCGGTGACGTAAGCCGACAAGCCATAAACCGTGTCGTTGGCAATGGCCACCGCCTCCTCCTCGTCGTCATAGGGCAGGATCGACAGGACCGGGCCGAAGATCTCCTCCCGTGCGATGGTCATCGTGTTGGCCACGTCGGCAAACACGGTCGGCCGGACGTAGTACCCCCGGTTCAGGCCCTCCGGACGACCAGGGCCGCCTGCGGCCAAGCGAGCACCCTCGCCCACGCCGGCCTCGATGTACCCCTGGATCTTGTCGAACTGCGCCCGGCTGACCACCGGGCCGATGCTCGTGCCCTCGGCGAAGGGATCGCCGGCCACCGTTTTCTCCGCCACCGCGCAGGCGGCCTCCACGGCCTCCTCCTGGCGATGGGCGGGGACCAGCATCCGGGTCGGGGCGTTACACGACTGGCCACTGTTGTTGAAGCAGGTGCGCGCGCCCTGCGTGGCCGCGCGGCCCACGTCGGCGTCGTCCAGGATGATGAACGGCGACTTGCCGCCAAGTTCCTGATGCACCCGCTTCACCGTGTCGGCGGCAGCCTTGGTCACGGCGATTCCGGCGCGGGTCGAACCGGTGAACGACACCATGTCCACGTCCGGATGGGCGGCGATGGCTTGGCCGACGGTGGGACCATCGCCGTTGACCAGGTTGAACACGCCTGCCGGCACGCCGGCCTCGTCGAACACCTCGGCCAGCAGCAACGCCGACAGGGGGGCCAGCTCGCTGGGCTTCAGCACCATCGTGCAGCCGGCGGCCAGCGCCGGGGCCACCTTGCACATCACCTGATTCACCGGCCAGTTCCATGGCGTGATGAACCCGCAGACGCCGATGGGCTCGTGGGTAATCACCGCGTTGTCGAGGACCTCGTCGAACTCGTACCCCCTCAGCACCTCGATCGTCTGCACCAGATGGCCGATGCCGATAGGCGCCTGAGCCCGTTTGGCGAGGGTCATCGGCGCGCCCATCTCGCGGGCGATGGTCTCAGCCAGTTCGTCGGTGCGGCGCTGGAACACTTCGGCGACGCGCTTGAGAAGGTCCAGCCGCTGCTCCCGCGTCGTGCTGGCGAACGCCGGCCAGGCGGCGCGCGCCGCGGCCACCGCCCGGTCCACGTCGTCGGCGGAGCCCAAGGAGATCAGCGCGAAGGGCTCTTCGGTTGCCGGATTGATCACCGCGAAGGACGGCGCGTCCGCCGGTTCCACCCACTGCCCGTCGATGTAGAAGCGTCGGGACGTCTCCATGGCGTTCGCCATTCCTCGTTTGGTCAGTAGGCGAATTCGCGGAACAGCGGGTCCACCGAGCCGTGCCAACGGTGGGCATAGGCGGCCAGCAGATCCTCCGCCGGGGTGAACCGGCATTCGGCGATGCGGAACAGCGGGTTCAGGAAGTGGGTTTCATCGAGGCCAAGGCCGTCGTCGATGGCCCGACGGCCGAGGCCCGCGTGGGCGATCTTCAGCGCCTTCAGCGCCACGTCGGCGACGGTGCCGCCGCGGTGCGCGGCCTTCAGCGCCAGCCGCGGGACGTCGTGGTGCATGGCCGCGCGCTCGGCCTCGGTCCAGTCCTTCACCAGATCCCACGCGGCGTCCCGGGCGGTATCGTCATATAGCAAGCCGACCCAGAATGCCGGCAGCGCGCAAAGCCGGTTCCACGGTCCGCCGTCGGCACCGTGCATCTCCAGATAGCGCTTCAATCGCACGTCGGGAAATACCGTGGTCAAGTGAGATTCCCAATCGGCCAATGTGGGCCGCTCGCCCGGCAGGCCCGGCAATCGGCCGTCGAGAAAGTCGCGGAAGGACTGGCCGGCGACGTCGATGTAGGTGCCGTTGCGGTAGACGAAGTACATGGGCACGTCGAGCACGTAGTCCACATACCGCTCGAAGCCGAATCCATCTTCGAAGGCGAAGGGCAGCGCGCCGCAACGGTCGGGATCGGTATCGGTCCAGATATGGCTGCGATAGCTGAGGAAGCCCGTGGGCTTGCCCTCCTTGAACGGCGAATTGGCGAACAGCGCGGTGATCACGGGCTGCAGCGCCAGGCCGATGCGCATCATCTGCACCATCGTCGCTTCGCTGTCGAAGTCCAGGTTGACCTGCACGGTGCAGGTGCCCTGCATCATATGGAGGCCCAGGCTGCCGCGGGTGGGCATGTAACGCCGCATGATGGCGTAGCGGCCCTTGGGCATCCACGGCATCTCCGACATGGGCCACTTCGGCTGGTAGCCGAGGCCGACGAAGCCGATACCCAGTTCCGCGGCAACCGCCTTCACCTGATCCAGGTGCTGGGAGACCTCGCGGCAGGTTTCGTGGATGGTTTTCAACGGGGCTCCGGACAGTTCCAACTGGCCGGCGGGCTCCAGCGTGATCGAGCAGCCGTCGGGAAGCGTCAGCGCGATGGGCCGGCCATCCTCGATCACCGGCGTCCAGCCGAACCGGGTCAAGCCATCGAGCACCGCACGGATGCCCCGCGGCCCCTCGTAGGGAAGCGGCGCCAGGCTCTCCTGGTGATAGGCGAACTTCTCATGCTCGGTGCCGATGCGCCACGTGCTGCGCGGCTTGCATCCGGATTCCAGATAAGCCACCAGGGTGCGGCGATCGGTGATCGCCTCGGCGCGGCTCAGCGACTCGTCAGGCATAATGGTGGGCCTTGTTCGAACGGGTCATCGGGGCCGGGATCGGAAGCCCAGTCGCCAGCGATGGCTTGCCAACAAGCCAGGGCGGCGATCGCGGCCGTTTCCGAACGCAGGATCCGTGGCCCCAGCGATACTCGGCTAACAAAGGGCAGTTCATCGAAGCCGTCAACCTCGCCCGTTTCGAAGCCGCCCTCCGGCCCGATCAATATCCCGGGAGGTCCGGCGTCGCCAATCGCTTCCGTCCGCGCCGCCTCGGCGATGGGCGTACCGCCGCCGCGCTCATCCATCACCAGCAGCCGGCGGCCCGCCGGCCACGCGGTGCCCAGATCGGCCAAGCGGATCGGTGGAGCCACCTCCGGCACCGTCAGCCGCCGGCACTGTTCCGCCGCCTCCACCGCCCTCGCCTTCAGCCGCGCCAGATTGATCCGATCGCCTTGCGTACGCCGGGTGAACACCGGCCACAGGCGGGCCACGCCCAGTTCCGTGGCCTTCTCCGCGATCATCTCCAGCCCGGTCCGCTTCACCGGTGCGAACACCAGCCATGGCCCCTCTTCCGCGGCCTGAGGACGAAGCATCTCGGCAACCGTCAGCCGGCACTCCGACCGGCCGACGGCGACCAGGCGTGCGCGCCACTCACCGTCCGTGCCATTGAACACCGCCACAGTGTCGCCCGGTCGAGCGCGCATCACGTGATGCAGATAGTGTGTCTGCGTGGTGCCCAGCCGGACCTCGCCGTCAGCGGCCAGCGCGTCGCCCACGTGAAGTCGCGCTTTATCAGAGGGTGATGACGAAACGGCCATGGATTGGGACCCGATGTCAGGCTCCTTGCCATCATAGGTCGCCCGTCGCATCCTGCGCCACTCGTCCGATTCCGGTCTACAAACCGATGGACTCATGAGCGGTTCCGCCAACAGCCCGGTCGACGGCGCCAGCGACATTCGTCGCGGCGACTGGATCGACCGATACGTGCCGCCACCGGCCCGCCCGTACCTTAGGCTGGCGCGGGTGGACCGGCCCATCGGCACCTGGCTGTTGCTGCTGCCGTGCTGGTGGAGCGTGGCGCTGGCGACACCGGGGTGGCCCGATCCCTGGCTGCTGGTGCTGTTCGCCGTCGGGGCCCTGGTGATGCGCGGCGCCGGCTGCACGCTGAACGACATCGCCGATCGCCACATCGACGGCCGCGTCGCGCGCACCGCCACCCGCCCGATCCCCAGCGGCCAGGTGACCGTCTTTCAGGCCGTCGTTTGGATGGGCACGCTGTGCCTGATCGGCCTGGCGGTGCTGGTGCAGTTCAATCCCTTCGCTATCTGGCTGGGCATCGCCTCGCTGCTGGTCGTCGCTGTGTACCCCTTCATCAAGCGGATCAGCGACTGGCCGCAGGCGGTCCTCGGCCTAGCGTTCAACTGGGGTGCATTGCTCGGCTGGGCGGCGGTTCGCGGCGACCTCGGCCTGCCGCCGATCCTCCTGTACGGCGCCGGCATCCTGTGGACGCTCAGCTACGACACCATCTACGCCCATCAGGATCGCGAGGACGACGCCTTGGTCGGCGTCCGGTCGACAGCGTTGCGGCTCGGCCGGGCGACGCCGCGATGGCTGTTCGGATTCTCCGGCGTTTGCATCGCGTTGATCGGCACGGCCGGCGTGCTGGCCGGGCTGGCGTGGCCGTTTTTCCTGATCCTGGCCGTCGCCGCCGGTCACCTGTTCTGGCAGGCCGCCACGGTCGATATCGACGACCCCAAGGACTGCCTCACCAAGTTCCGCTCCAACCGCGACTTCGGTTTCATCGTACTGGCGGCCATCCTGCTCGGCCAGATCTTCGGCTGATGGGAGAGGCGGCGGGCGACCCGGAGCGGTTCATCACCGCCAACACCACCGTCACGACGGCACCCCTGGTGCCCGAGTTCAGGCTGCGGTTGGCCACCGAAGTGGTGCCCATCTGGACAGCCTCAGAAGACGCCCTTCAACGGCAGGGATTGCCGCCACCCTTCTGGGCCTTCGCCTGGGCGGGCGGGCAGGCGCTGGCCCGATTCATTCTCGACCATCCGCATGTGGTCGCCAGCCGACGGGTTCTGGATTTTGCCTGCGGCTGCGGTTTGGCCGGTATCGCCGCAGTCCATGCCGGCGGGCGGGTGACGGTCAACGACATCGACCCGTTCGCCCTATCCGCCGCCAGGGCCAACGCCGCGCTAAACAATGTGCCGGTGGCGGTGCGGGGCGGCGACCTTACGGGCGGGCCGACGACGGGTTGGGACGTCATCCTGGCCGGCGACGTCTGCTACGAAGGGCCGTTGTCCGAACGCATCATAGGTTGGCTGCAAACGGCCGCGGCCTCCGGCACCGAGGTTCTGTTGGGCGATCCGGGACGGACCTACCTGCCGCAGACGGGCCTCACGGCGCTGGCACGCTATCGCGTTGCCACGTCGCTGGAGCTGGAAGACGCCGAGGAGCGCGAGGGCGTCGTTTGGCAGCTCAACGCGTCACCTCCGGAGGAGGGGACGTCTCAGGACCGGGCACGCAGGACGGAACCGCACGACCGGCAAACCAGTGGGTCCAGATGACCGCGAGCCGTCCCGCCGGCGACGCCGCACAGGCCGGCATCGGCGCCGACGTGCCGGGATCGTAGCGCGTATCGAGCAGCGCCGCGAACAGCACCAGCCACGCCGCCGCCATCGCCACGTACATTCGGCCGCGCGGATGACGTGCCAGCCGCTCGCGGTATCGATGGGCATCGAAGGCATCTGCGCCGAGAGAACCCTTACGCCGGCATTCGAGAACCTCACGGCTGAGATGGCGGGCCCAAGGCGGCACGATCCCGTGAAGCATGTATGGACCGAAAAAAGCCTCCAACTCAGCCTCGGTGGGCTGAGCACCGAACCAGCGGCGATAGGCGAGCCGCAGGAAATCGAACTCGCGCAGGCCTAAGGCCGTGGCCGCTTCGGCGACCTTTCGGGCGTCTTCAGTGCGTTGCCGCTTCAGCTTCCGGGTCATTGAGCTGCCCCGTCAGACCACCACCGGCCGCAGCAGTTCTTCAACATCCACCTCATCCAACTGGTCCGGCATCAGATGGTGTTCGGCATAGGCGCGGTACACCCCTGCCTTCAGGAACAGCGCGAACAAGTCCGCATCGATCTTCTGCTCGTCGCGCATGCGGGCCATGATCCGCAGGCTTTCGCTGAGCGTCTTCGCCTTCTTGTAGGGCCGGTCCCCGGCTGTGAGCGCCTCGAAGATATCGGCGATGGCCATCATCCGCGCCTGCACCGACATGTCCTCGCGGACGAGGCCGCGTGGATAGCCGGTGCCGTCCATGGCCTCGTGATGACCTCCAGCGTACTCGGGCACGCGACGCAGATGCCGGGGGAATGGCAACTCCTTGAGCATCAGGATCGTCTGCACGATGTGATCGTTGATGCGGTAGCGCTCCTCCTCGGTCAGCGTACCGCGGGCGATGTTGAGGTTGTGGATCTCACCCAGGTTGGCCTGATAGCGAGGGATGTCCATATGGAACCCGTGGCCGTTGGCGCCGTCGTCCGCCGGTGGTCGCTCCCACGGCACCAAGTGCTCGGCCTTGTCGGCCAGCAGATGCTCGGTGCACGGAACCGGCCGCGCCGGCAGCGGTTCGACCCGAAGCCGTTCGCGCAAGGACAGTCCCAGCCGATCATCAAGTGTGCGTGTCCATGTGGTCTGGGCGATCCGGTGGATACGCTCCGCATCCGCCTCGCTCATGGCTTCGCCGCCGATGTTGCGGGAGGCGATGAAGGCGAAGTCCTCATCGAGTTGGGCCAGCTTCTCGACTCGCCGGCGTTCGATCTCCTCCGGATTGCCCGCCCCCGCCAACAAGGCTCTCAGGCAATCGATCTCCACGTCTCGTTTGGCCACCTCGAAGCGGGTGCGGATCTCATGGATGCGATTGTGCAGCGTTTCGAGCTTGGTAGCCTTGTCCACCACGTACTCGGGCGTCGTCACCTTGCCGCAATCGTGCAGCCACGCAGCGATATGCAGCTCGTAGCGGTCTTCCTCGCTCAGGCAGAACCCGCTAAGGGGTCCCTCGGAGGCGTCGCAGGCGGCCTGCGCCAGCATGTCGGTCAACACCGGGACCCGCTGGCAGTGGCCGCCGGTGTAGGGCGACTTGGCGTCGATGGCGCCGGCAATCAGTTCGATGAAGGAGTCCAGCAGCCGACGCTGTTCGTCGAGAAGCTGCTGGTTGTCGAGAGCGACCGCCGCTTGCGACGCCAGGGCGCGGATCAGCGGCTCGATGCTGGAGTCGAAGGGAACAACGGCGGCGGCTGCAGGATCCTGGGCGTTGATCAGCTGCAGCACGCCGATCACGTCCTCCACGTGATTCTTCAGCGGCACGGTGAGGAACGATCGCGAGCGGTAGCCGGTGCCCGCGTCGAAGGCCTTGGTGCCGGTGAAGTCGAAGTTGGTGGTTTGGTAGACGTCCCGGATGTTGATGACATTGCCCGTCAAGGCCACGTGGGTCGCCACGTTCTGATGGTTTTCTTCCCCGGCCGCGTCGAACAGCGGCAGCGGCGAGAAATCGATGGGACGGCCGGTGGTGCCGCCGAGCGCGTAGCCGAGGGAATCCGTCCGCATGATGGCGAACTTGAGGGTGTTCTCCTCCGTGCGCAGGTAAAGCGTGCCGCCGTCGGCGCCGCTAAGGGTTTTGGCTTCGATGAGGATGGATTCCAGCAGCCGCCCAAGATTGCGCTCCGCCGACAGGGCGATGCCGATGCGGATCAGTTGCTCGAACCCTTCGGTCGAGCCCCGTGGCACGCCGGTCATGGGCGCGGCCCCGTCCGCGACGGCGTCAGGTACAGTCACAACCTCACCTCCTGCCAAACCATGCTCCACGAACGTCAGCGGCGCCAGCAATCATCGGCGCAAGCCGATTAACAGGCGGTCAAAAGAGGACGAAAGCGATGAACGCGAAGATGGCCCCCAGATGACGATGTAGGACACGCGGCCCCACACGTTCAGCCGGTCGTCCTCGACCGCCGGCGGTGGGCGGGGAGGCAGGCCGTACTCGGTAGGATCCAAGTCGCCGTCGGCATCGCGCCGCAGCACCTCGCGGGCAAAATGGCGCACCCACACCGGTGTCCGATCGGTGAACAGATAGGTCATGAAGGGGGATTCGATGGCGCGTTCGCTGGCCTCGTGCCCAAACCATCGCCGGTAGGCCAAACGGAAGAACGTGATCTCCCGCACCTGCAGGAGATTTGCCGCTTCGACGATGTCGCGCGCATCGGGAGGCGCATTCAGCCGATGCCCGCTGAACTGGGTAACGATGGGCATCGCGATCTTCGTCAGACCGGTCCAACTCGCGGCCTTTATCCCTTTGATGTTGGAGGAATCGAGCGGCAAGTCAAGCCGCCGCGCCGTGATTGCGGCCGGTGCTTGACGCCCCGTCTTGGTTACGGTCCCCTGGCAGTCACGATCGGGGGAGGGAACTGCCGCACATGGCCTATCAGTCACTACGCGATTTCATCGCCCGCCTGGAGGCGGAAGGGCGGTTGGTCCGTGTGGGCGAACCGGTGTCGCCGATCCTGGAAATGACAGAGATCCAGACCCGGCTGCTGGCCGAGGACGGTCCGGCGGTGCTGTTCGAGAACGTGATCGACGCGGACGGCAATCGCCATCCGATGCCGATGCTGGTCAATCTGTTCGGCACCGTCGAGCGTGTGGCCTGGGGCATGAACCGCGAACCCGCCGAACTCCGCCAGGTGGGCGAGATGCTGGCCTTCCTGCGTCAGCCGGAACCGCCCGGCGGCTGGCGCGAGGCGTTGGAGATGATCCCGCTGCTGCGCACGGTGATGTCCATGCGGCCGCGTTCCGTCGGCTCGGCACCCTGCCAGGAGGTGGTTTGGAAAGACGAAGATGCAGACCTCTCGCGGCTGCCCATCCAGACCTGCTGGCCCGGGGAACCGGCGCCGCTGATCACCTGGCCGCTGGTGGTGACTCAGGGGCCAAGCGCCGGCCGGACGGGCGGCGACCGCCGCGACGGATTCAATCTCGGCATCTATCGGATGCAGGTCACCGGCCGCAACACCACGTATATGCGCTGGCTGCGCCATCGGGGCGGCGCCCAGCACCACGCCCGGTGGAAGCAGGAGCGACCCGAGCCGCTGCCGGCAGCGGCGGTGATCGGCGCCGACCCCGGCACCATCCTGGCCGCGGTGACGCCGGTTCCCGATACCCTCTCGGAGTACCAGTTCGCCGGCATGTTGCGCGGTTCGCGGGTGGACCTGGTGGACTGCAAGACCATCCCAATCAAGGTGCCAGCGCAGGCGGAGATCGTCATCGAAGGCCACGTTTCGCTGGATGACTATGGCGACGAGGGGCCGTACGGCGATCACACCGGCTACTACAACGCCGTGGAGCCGTTCCCGGTGTTTACCGTCAGCGCCATCACCATGCGCCGGCAGCCCATCTATCTGTCCACCTTCACCGGCCGGCCGCCGGACGAGCCGTCGGTGCTGGGCCGGGCTTTGAACGAGGTGTTCGTGCCGCTGCTGACCCAGCAGTTCCCGGAGATCGTCGACTTCTACCTGCCGCCGGAAGGCTGTTCGTACCGGGTCGCCGTGGTGGCCATGCGCAAGGCCTATCCGGGCCACGCCAAGCGAGTGATGATGGCGGTGTGGTCGTTCCTGCGGCAATTCATGTACACCAAGTTCGTCATCGTGGTGGACGCGGACATGAACACGCGGGACTGGAACGACGTAATCTGGGCGATTTCCACCAACGTCGACCCCGCCCGCGATATCACACTGATCGAGAACACGCCCATCGACTATCTGGATTTCGCCTCGCCGGAATCGGGCTTGGGCAGCAAGCTCGGCATCGACGCCACCACCAAGATACCGCCGGAAACCCGCAGGCCATGGGGAACGCGCATCCGCATGACCGACGACATCATCGAAGCGGTGACCGAAAAATGGCCGCGCCTGGGGCTTCCGGGTTCGGGCAAGCCCATCTGGCCGCCGGCCGACGATAGTTGACGCCGCGGCGGCGGTCCCGTACCACCGTCCGGCCCGCCGCAGTCGCTGGATCGCTTCATGTCTCCGTATGAACCCGGCCCACCGCCTTCGCACCTGAGGGAGTTGGCCCACCACAGCAATGCGTGGCCCTTCGTCGAGGCGCGCGCTCTTCTGGCCCGGACCGGCGGTGGAGTGCCGGACAAGAGGCACGTGCTGTTCGAGACCGGCTATGGCCCCTCCGGCCTGCCGCATATCGGCACCTTTGGCGAGGTGGCGCGGACCGCCATGGTGCGCCACGCCTTCGGCTTGCTGTCAGACGCGCCGACGCGGCTGGTGGTGTTCTCAGACGACATGGACGGGCTGCGCAAGGTGCCGGACAACGTGCCCGAGCCGGAGATGATTGCCGGCCACCTGGGCAAGCCCCTGACCGCCATCCCCGATCCCTTCGGCACGCACCCCAGCTTTGGCCATCACAACAACGCCCGCCTCCAGGCCTTCCTCGACACCTTCGGCTTCGAGTACGAGTTCCTCAGCGCCACCGACTGCTACACGTCGGGCCGGTTCGACGCGACGCTGCTTAAGGTGTTGGCGAACTACGACGCCGTCACCAACGTCATCCTGCCCACCCTGGGTCCCGAACGGCGGGCCACCTACAGCCCATTCCTGCCCGTGTGTCCGCGCACCGGCCGGGTGCTGCAGGCCCGCGTGGTGGACCGCGACGCCGATGCCGGCACCATCGTCTACGAAGACGACGACGGCAGCCGCGTCGAGACGCCGGTCACCGGCGGGCGCTGCAAGCTGCAATGGAAGGCCGACTGGGCCATGCGTTGGGCGGCGCTGGGCGTCGACTACGAGATGTCGGGCAAGGACTTGATCGACTCCGTGCGGCTGTCGGGGCGCATCTGCCGCATCCTCGGCGTCGAGCCCCCGGTGGGCTTCACCTACGAGCTGTTCCTCGACGAGAACGGCGAGAAGATCTCCAAGTCCAAGGGCAACGGCCTCACCGTGGAGGAATGGCTGCGCTACGCGCCGCCGGAGACGCTGTCGCTGTTCATGTTTCAGAAGCCGAAGGCGGCGAAGCGGCTGTACTTCGACGTGATCCCGCGCACCGTCGATGACTACCTGTCGCACCTGGCGGCGTTCGGGGGTCAGGAGGAGGCGCGCCGGCTCGACAATCCGGCCTGGCACATCCACGACGGCAAACCGCCGACGGAGGAACAGAACCTCTCCTACAACGTGCTCCTCAACCTGGCGAGCGTCTGCCACACCGAAGACAAGGCGGTGCTGTGGCATTTCATTCACCGCTACCGGCCCGAGGTCTCGCCCGAACAAGCGCCGTTCCTGGACCGCCTGGTGGACTGCGCCATCGACTACTACCGGGATTTCATCAAGCCGGCGAAACGGTACCGATCGCCGACGGAGGCCGAGGCGGCAGCGCTGGACGATCTTGCCGCTGCCCTGGAATCGCTGCCCGAGGTCGTCGAGGCGGAGGCGATCCAAACGGCGGTGTACGAGGTGGGCAAGCGGCACCCCGATTTCGCCGATCTCAAGGCATGGTTCCGGGCGCTGTACCAGATCCTGCTGGGCCAGGACCAGGGACCGCGCATGGGCTCGTTCATCGCCCTTTACGGCGTTGCCGAGACCGTCACGTTGATCCGACGCGCCGTCGCCGGCGAGGATCTATCGGTAGATAGCTAGCCCGGACTTCTCACCAGGGTCGCGGTTCACGTCGCGGGCCCGGCGTGTTGATCCGTCAGGAGCGGCGCGAAGACCGATGCAGGGACATCGTTCGAGCGTCGCGACGCCGCGGGCGGACGCCGGACCGTGACCCTTGGGGCGGCCACCTCGGCCCGGCAGGGTGTGTCGAACGGCTTGCCCGATGTCCTGGCATCGCGCGGCGCCGTTCTCCTGCCCTGTCTGGCCCAGGAGACCGCGTGAACTCCGATCCTGGTGAGAAATCCGGGCTAAGGTTGTAGTTTTCCAGTCGAGACACGCGCAACAGCTTCGGTCTATACAGGTGAGTCTTGAGGGGGGCATGCCTTCGGCCGACAAACAACCAGCCGCATGCACAACGGGATCAGATGTCGGGGGAACACCTTCAAACTTTAAGCACCGACCAAAGCCACCAGAAGCGCCAACAAAGGTACCGCGGCAAGAACCGGCGGACGCGGCCGCGTATCCGCATCGGCATGGTGCTGATCGGTGGTTTCGGTGGACTGATGGGTGTTGCCGTTGCGGGCACCCTGTGGCTGGGCCTGATCAGCGCCCACGAAAACACCTTCACGCTGTTCAGCGAACAGGCCGAGCTGACCGTGGATGTCCTGGTCAGCGCCGTCGACGAGGAGATGCGCCGCGTCGAACAGCAGGCTGCGTGGATCTCCGACGCCTTCGCGACGGGAAGGCTGAATGGCAACGATCCGGCCGCCATGGATCGGTTCCTGATGGGCACGCTGGCGGCAACCCCGCGGGTTGCCGGTTTCGTGGTCGTCGATCCCGAGTTGCGCGGCAGGGTCTACTACCGGCATCCGCCGCGGGTCGAGAACGTGGATTACGGCATCGATTCCGCAATCCGCGAAGCGGTCGAGCTCGTCCAGGAAGACGGCAAGCCGGCGTGGCGAGATCCGGTTTGGCGGGAGGAGGCGGGCGCCACGCTCCTTAATCTGCATACGCCCCTGTACCGCGAAGGCCGTTATCTGGGCCTGCTGATCCAGGGCATGACCTTGTCCGATTTATCCGACCGGCTTTCCCGACCCCTGGCCGAGGGCGGGCTAACGCCGTTTGTCCTCTATGACGGCATTCGCGTGGTGGCGCATCCGCTGCTGGTGGGCTTGGTGGTGGGCAGTGCCACGGACCCGGCGCCTTCGTTGGAGGATTTCGGCGACCCGGTCCTCGCCGCGTTTTGGGACCCGAACGCGACGCCCATGCGCATTGCCGAGGACCGCCCCGGCTTCGAGGGCCATCTGACCACCGTCGGCGGGAGGGAGTTCGGCTATATCTATAAGTCAGTCCAGCGACCCGGGGCGAAGCCGCTGGTCATCGGCGCCTACTTCGGCGCCGACGTAGGCAACGAACAGCTCGGGCGGCTGCAACGCACCGCGTGGTTTGGGCTTGCCATCCTGGTCATCTCCATCGTCGCCGCCGTGTTCATCGCGCGGCACGCGAGTGTACCCATCCAGCGTCTGGCGATGACGGCACGGTTGATCAGAGCCGATCAGCTGGAGGGATTCCGGCCGCTGCCGCGTTCGGGCCTGAAGGAAATCGACGACGCCTCGTTCTCCTTCAATGCCATGGTCGGCCGTTGCGGGAACGGAACCTGATCCTCGGCCTGTTCGGCGTCTACGTGCCCGAAACCGTCGCCAAGCAATTGATCGATCAGCAGGGACAGATCGTCCCCCAATCCACCAGCGTGACGACGTTGTTCACCGACATCGCCGGGTTCACCACCCTGTCCGAGGGTATGGACCCCAAGGCGGTGATCGCCATGCTGAACGAGTACTTCTCGCTGTTGACCACGCTGATCGAGCAGCGCGGCGGCACGGTGACCCAGTTCCAGGGCGATGGTCTGTTGGCTGCCTTCAATGTGCCGGCGAGCGACTCGCATCACGCCACCAACGCGGTTGCCGCCGCCATCGACATCCGCGACCAAGTGCGCAGCCGAACATTCGCGGGGATGCCGCTGGCCTGCAGGATCGGCGTTGCCACCGGTAACGCGGTCGCCGGCAGCGTCGGCGCCGAGGGCCGCCTGTCCTATACGGTTTACGGCGACAGCGTGAACCTGGCAGCGCGTCTGGAACAGATGAACAAGGACTTCGGCACCGTCATCCTGATCGCCGAGGACACCGTCGCCCAGGCGTCGGAGTTCGACTATCGACGGATCGGCGAGAAGCAGGTCCGCGGCCGCGTAAGCCCGGTTACCTTGTATACAATCAACGGCTGATGAAGGCCGCCAACCGAGCGTTGTTGACGCCCGGGCCAACTTGACGCCCCTAGGTTCCTGCCGTACCTTCGGCCTCGGGCCGGCGACCGGGCCGGCCCCCTTTGTGTGCTCTCTAATATAGAGGTGTTTGCTCCCTATATAGAGGTCACGGGGGCTTGTGCCGCCGGTCATGCAGACGAGGGCGGTGCGACAGCGGGACCGGGACCAAGACCGGGGATTGCACCGGGGGAGCGACCGGGGAAACGCACCGGGAGGAACAATCAAAAACGGGGTCGGAACTCAATGAGCGACACGTCGATGAAGTTCGCCGATGACTTCCCGTCGCCCAGTTACGACGGGTGGGTTGCTGAAGTCGAAAAGGCGCTGAAGGACGCGCCTTTCGACAAGAAGATGTACACAAAAACCTACGACGGATTCACGCTCCGGCCGATCTACACCAAGCAGGACTGGCCGAACGATAGCGACGGATCCGGTTTCCCCGGCGCCGCGCCGTATACGCGCGGCGGCCGCGCCGCCGGCAGCACGGCGATGGGCTGGGACGTGCGCCAGCGCGTCGAGTGGCCCGACCCGCGGACCGGCAACGACATCGTTTTGCACGAGCTGGAGCGCAGCGTCACGTCATTGTCCGTGCGCTTCGACGCCGCAGCGCGGGCCGGCCAGGATGGCGACGCCGCCGGCAACGCGGCCGGCGATGACGGCGCCATGGTCTATTCGGTCGACGACCTTGATCTGCTGCTGACCGGTGTCGAGCTGGATCTCATAACGGTTGCCCTGGAATCGGGCGCGCAGTTCGTTCCCGCCGCCGCGCTACTGGCGGCGCTATGGACGCGGCGCGGCTTTCCCGACGCCAAAGCCTTGGGCGCGTTCAACGCCGACCCCATCGGCACGCTGGCGGCGACCGGAAGCCTGCCTGTACCGGTGGATACGGCGTTGGCCCAAATGGCCGGTCTCGCCAAGCATACGGCGTCGACCTACGCCAACGTGACTGCGGTGGGCGTCGACACGTCGGCTTACCACGGCGCCGGCGATTCCGAGGCCCAGGACCTGGCCATCTCCATGGCGACCGCTGTTGCCTATCTGCGGGCGATGGCCGCTGCCGGGATGGACGTGGATGCCGCCTGCCGGCAGATCCTGTTCACCTATCCGGTCGGCTGCGACCAGTTCCTCGGTATCTGCAAGCTGCGCGCTGCGCGCAAGCTTTGGTCGCGGGTGGCCGAGGCTTGCGGCGCCAGTGAATCGGCACGCGCCATGCGCCAGCATGCGACCAGTGCCGAGCGGATGATGACCAAACGCGATCCGTGGGTGAACATGCTGCGAACGACGGTGTCGTGCTTCGCCAGTGCCATCGGCGGCGCGGACAGCGTGACAGTGTCACCGTTCGACGCCGCGCTTGGCGTGAGCGGCGATCTCGGCCGCCGGGTGGCGAGAAACACCCACGTTGTGCTTGCCGAGGAGTCGAACCTGACCCGGGTCGTCGATCCGGGCGGCGGGTCGTGGTACGTGGAAGCCCGCACCGACGAGTTGGCTCGGGCGGCGTGGGTCGAGTTCCAGGAGATCGAGAAGGCCGGCGGCATCGTCGCCGCGCTGTCCAGCGGCGCTATCGCCGAGAAGATCGCCGCAAGCCGGTCCGACCGCGAAAAGAACCTGGCCAAGCGCAAGGATCCGCTGACCGGTGTCAGCGAATTCCCAAACATCTACGAGACGATACCCGAACCGCAGGCGCCGGACCGGGCGACATTGGTCCGCCAGGCGGGCGAGCGCCTTGCCGCAACCCGCGCCAAAGGCGCCGACACGGCAGCGTTGGGCTCGGCTGGCGCCGATGGTGCCGCCGCGGCGGCGGTGGCCGCGGCTTCGGGCGGCGCGACCATCGGTGCGATGGCGTCGGCACTGGCCGGCGAGGGGACGACGGTGACCGCCCTGCCTTCGCATCGGCTGGCCGAAAAGTTCGAGGCCCTTCGCGATGCGGCCGACGCCTACAAGGAGAAAACCGGCTCGTGGCCGACGATGTTCCTCGCCAACCTGGGGCCCATCGCCAAGCACACGATGCGCGCGACCTTCGCCAAGAACTTCTTCGAGGTCGGCGGCATTCAGACTCTGACCAACGAGGGCTTCAAGGACGCCGAGTCGTGCGCCAAGGCGTTCAAGGACTCGGGCGCCCGCGCCGCCATCCTGTGCTCCGCCGATCCGGTCTATGTGGACATGGTGCCGGAGGTCGCTCCGGCGCTGAAGGCCGCAGGATGCGAATACCTGTTCCTCGCCGGTGCTCCTGGCGAGAACAAGGACGCGTTCACCGGCGCCGGCGTCGACAACTTCATCTTCCTCGGAGGGGATGTGCTGGCCATTTGCACCGATACCCTCCGTCGCCTGGGAGTGATTGACCAATGACCGCTATTCCCGACTTCACAAACGTTCACCTGGAGCCCGGCAACCAGCAGGGCGGAAACGGCGGCGGTCTCGATGATTGGGCGGCACGCTTCAAGGCCGAGACCGGCATGGCGCCCGACGACATGCAGTGGGAGACGCCCGAGCAATTGATGGTCAAGCCGCTGTATTCGTCGGCCGACCTCGCGGATCTCGACCACCTGGAGACCATGGCCGGTATCCCGCCATACCTGCGCGGGCCTTACTCGACCATGTACGTCACCCGGCCGTGGACGATCCGCCAATACGCGGGCTTCTCGACGGCGAAGGACTCCAACGCCTTCTATCGGCGCAACCTGGCAGCCGGGCAGAAGGGCCTTTCGGTGGCCTTCGACCTCGCCACCCACCGCGGCTATGACTCCGACAATCCGCGCGTTGCCGGCGACGTGGGCATGGCCGGCGTGGCCATCGACTCGATCATGGACATGCGGGTGCTGTTCGACCGCATTCCGCTGGACCAGATGACGGTATCGATGACCATGAACGGCGCCGTGCTGCCGATCATGGCGAACTACATCGTCGTCGCCGAGGAGCAGGGCGTAAAGACCGGGCAACTGGCCGGGACCATCCAGAACGACATCCTCAAGGAGTTCATGGTCCGCAACACCTACATCTACCCGCCGACGCCGTCGATCCGGATCATCTCCGACATCTTCAGCTTCACCTCGCAGAACATGCCGAAGTTCAACTCGATCTCGATCTCCGGCTACCACATGCAAGAGGCTGGAGCGACGGCCGACCTGGAGATGGCCTACACGCTCGCCGACGGCGTCGAGTACGCGCGCGCCGGCCTGCAGGCGGGGCTGACCATCGACCAGTTCGCGCCGCGTCTGTCGTTCTTCTGGGCGATCGGCATGAACTTCTACATGGAAGTCGCCAAGATGCGCGCCGCGCGCATGCTGTGGGCGAAGCTGATCAAGCAGTTCGACCCGCAGAACACCAAGTCCTTGGCGTTGCGCACCCATTCGCAGACCTCGGGCTGGAGCCTCACCGCGCAGGACGTCTACAACAATGTGGTTCGGACCTGCGTCGAAGCGATGGCGGCGTCCCAGGGGCACACCCAGTCCCTGCACACCAATGCCTTCGACGAAGCACTGGCGCTGCCCACCGACTTCTCCGCCCGCATCGCCCGCAACACCCAGCTTTTCCTCCAACAGGAAAGCGGCACCACCCAGGTCATCGACCCGTGGGGCGGCAGTTATTACGTGGAGAAGCTGACCCACGACCTGGCAAGCAAGGCCTGGAATCTGATCCAGGAGGTCGAGGAAGCCGGGGGCATGGCCAAGGCCATCGAGGCGGGCATTCCGAAGATGCGCATCGAAGAAGCCGCGGCGCGAACCCAGGCGCGGATCGACTCGGGCCGTCAGACCGTCGTCGGCGTCAACAAATACGTGCTCGACAAGGAGGACCACGTCGACGTGCTCAAGGTCGAGAACGCCGAGGTCCGCCGCCAGCAGATCTCCCAGATCGAAGAGCTGAAGGCCGGCCGCGACGCCACCGAGGTGGAGCAGAAGCTGCACGCACTGACCAAATCCGCCGAGACCGGCGAGGGCAACCTCCTGGGGCTGGCCGTCGATGCCGCCCGCGCCAAGGCCACCGTCGGCGAAATCTCCGACGCGATGGAAAAGGTCTTCGGCCGTCACAAGGCCGAGATCCGTGCCATCTCCGGCGTTTACCGGAGCGAAGTGGGCGATGCCGGCGACGTGGTCAGCAAGTGTCGCAAGATCGTCGAGGAATTCCAGGGCAACGATGGCCGCCGGCCGCGACTGCTGGTGGCCAAGGTGGGCCAGGACGGCCACGACCGCGGCCAGAAGGTGATCGCCAGCGCGTTCGCCGACCTCGGCTTCGATGTGGACATCGGACCTCTGTTCCAGACGCCCGAAGAGGTGGCCCGTCAGGCGGTGGAGAACGACGTGCACATCGTCGGCGTCAGTTCGCTGGCCGCCGGGCACCTGACTCTGGTGCCGCAGCTGATCTCTCAGCTCAAGGAATTGGGCCGCGAGGACATCCTCGTCGTCGTCGGCGGCGTCATCCCGCCGGATGACTACGACGCCCTCTACAAGATGGGTGCCCAGGCGGTGTTCGGTCCCGGCACGGTGATCGGCGACGCAGCCATGGGCTTGATCGCCAAGCTCAACTCGGCGCTCGGGTACACGAGCGAGGCAGCCTAAACCCAATGACCATCCGTCAAGCAGCCGCCCGCGCGCAAGTGCGGGCGGCGCTCACTTTGGAGGACTATGTCGAGGGCGTGCTCTCCGGCAGCCGGGCGATGCTCGGCCGCACCATCACCATGGTGGAGAGCCGCAATCCCCGACACCAGGAACTGGCGCAGGAGATCCTGCTCAGGCTCCTGCCGCACAGCGGTAAGGCACACCGCATCGGCATCACCGGCGTTCCCGGCGTCGGCAAGAGCACCTTCATCGAGGCCTTCGGCTGCAACCTGATCGACGAAGGCCACAAGGTGGCGGTGCTGGCCGTGGACCCCACCAGCACGGTCAGCGGCGGCAGCATCCTCGGCGACAAGACTCGGATGGCCGACCTGTCGCAGCGCGACGAGGCGTTCATCCGGCCATCGCCCTCCTCCGGCACGCTTGGCGGTGTGACCCGCACCACGCGCGAGACTATGATCGTCTGCGAGGCAGCCGGCTTCGACGTGCTGCTTGTGGAAACCGTCGGCGCCGGCCAGTCGGAGGTAGCCGTCTCCGACATGACCGACTTCTTCCTGGTGCTGATGCTGCCGGGGGCCGGCGACGAGCTGCAGGGCATCAAGAAGGGCGTGCTGGAGATCGCCGACATGATCGCGGTCAACAAGTGCGAGGGTGATAACGACCTGAGAGCGCGGCAGGCCGCCGTGCACTACCGCAACGCGCTGAAGATCATGACGCCCACCAGCCCCAACTGGTTGCCGCCGGTGGTGATGTGCAGCGGACTGCACAACATCGGCCTCGACAAGCTGTGGGAAAAGATCACCGAGCACCATGGCATCATGACCGAGACCGGGGAGCTGGCGGACAAGCGCCGCGAGCAGCACATCCACTGGATGTGGCACATGCTCGAGGACCGGCTGATGACCGCGTTCCGCAACCACCCGCGGGTCGGCGACCAGATTGACCACGTCCAGCGCAACGTTGCCGAGGGTCATCTCACCCCAACCCTCGCCGTCCAGCGACTGATGCAGGCGTTTCAGAGCTAGCTCAAATCCTCCGGCGGCCGTCCGGACCATCGACAGGGGGAGGCAACCACACCCATGGCATGGTTTCGATGGGCACGGCTCCTGTTGGTGGGCCTTTTGGCCGCGCCGCTCTCGGCCACCGCGGCGGAGATCGCCATCTCCTGCGGTGCCGTAGGTCAGGAGCTTGCCCTGTGCCGGCAGGGCGCCGAAGACTGGGCGGCACGGACCGGCCATACGGTCCGCGTGGTCTCCACGCCGGCTTCGGCCACCGAACGCCTAGCCCTCTATCAGCAACTGCTGGCGGCGCGGGCCGATGACGTCGACGTGTTCCAGATCGACGTCATCTGGCCAGGAATCCTGGCCGATCATCTCGTCGATCTCTCCGCCGCCGTCGACGCTGAGTCCCTGGCCGCCCACTTCCCCGTAACCATCACGGCGGGCACCGTCGAAGGCCGGCTGGTGGCCATGCCGTGGTTCACCGACGCCGGGCTGCTGTACTACCGCGCCGACTTGCTGCAGCAGTACGACGCCCCGGTGCCGGCCACGTGGGAGGAGCTGACCGCAACCGCAGCCCGCATCCAGGCCGCCGAGCGCGCCGCCGGCAAGGACGGCATGTGGGGGTACGTCTGGCAGGGCCGCGCCTACGAGGGCCTCACCTGCAACGCCCTGGAATGGATCGCCTCGTCGGGTGGCGGCGCCATCATCGACGTCGAGGGCAACGTGACCATCGACAATCCACGCGCCGCGGCGGCGCTGGACCGGGCGGCCGGTTGGGTCGACACCATCACCCCGAAGGGCGTGCTGAACTATCAGGAGGAGGACGCCCGCGCCCTGTTCCAGTCCGGCAACGCGGTGTTCATGCGCAACTGGCCGTATGCCTGGGCGCTGGCCAACGCCCCGGACAGCCCGGTGCGCGGCGCCGTGGGCATCGCCCCCCTGCCGCGGGCGAAGGACGCCGCCGGCGATGTTCAGGGCGGTGTGCTTGGCGGCCAGCAGCTTGCGGTCTCTCGCTATTCCCAGAACCGAGAGGCCGCCATCGATCTGGTTCGCCATCTTACCGGTATCGCCGAGCAGAAGTGGCGGGCCGTCGCCGGAGCCTTCCACCCCACCATCCAGGCTCTGTACGACGATCCCGAGGTTCTCGCCGCCAATCCGTTCTTTGCCGACCTGCAGCCGGTATTTGCCAGAGCCGTGGCGCGGCCGTCGCGGACCACCGGCCAGCGCTATAACCGCGTCAGCACCGCCTTCTGGAACGCCGCCCACGGCGTGCTGGAAGGCCGCACCGATGGCGCCGACGCCGTCGCCCGCCTTAGCCGATCCCTGGAGCGTCTTCGCCGCGGCGGACGATGGTAGCTGCGGCACGGCGGCGCGCCTGGACCGCGTGGCAGTTCCTGCTGCCGATGCTGATCGTGCTGGCGGTGGTGGCCGCGTGGCCGCTGGCCCGAACAATATGGATGGGCTTCACCGACGCCGCGCTGGATGCCCCGTGGGCCGCTCGCTTCATCGGTTTCGACAACTACGTGTGGCTGATCGGTGACCCGGTGTGGTGGCGATCGGTGGCGAATACCCTCTGGTTTGCCGGCGCCTCGGTGGCTCTGGAAACGGTGCTCGGCACCGCCATCGCGCTGGTGCTGCACCGGGCGTTTCCCGGCCGCGGCGTAGTGCGGGCGGCGATGCTGATTCCGTGGGCGATCCCCACGGTAGTCTCGGCGAAGATGTGGGGGTGGATGCTCCACGACCAGTTCGGCGTGATCAATGACATGTTGCTGGCCTTGGGCATCATCGATCAGCCGCTGGCCTGGACCGCCGATCCGGGGCTGGCCATGTGGGCGATCATCGCCGTGGACGTCTGGAAGACGACGCCCTTCGTGGCGCTGCTGGTACTCGCCGCCCTGCAGATGCTGCCGCGTGGATGCTACGAGGCGGCGCGGCTGGACGGCATCCATCCGGTGATCGTGTTCTTCCGGGTGACGCTGCCGCTGATCGCGCCGGCGCTGATGGTGGCGGTGCTGTTCCGCGCGCTGGACGCCCTGCGCATCTTCGACCTCATCTACGTGCTGGCCTCCAACAGCGAGAGCACCATGTCCATGTCCGTCTATGCCCGCCAGCAACTGGTGGATTTCCAGGACGCCGGCATGGGATCGGCGGCGGCGATGCTGCTGTTCGTCACCGTCGCGGTGATCGCGGCGATGGCGGTGACGCTGGGCCGGCTCGATCCGGCGCCGGAGAACCGTCCATGAGAAAGGCGGCGGCACGACTGGGATTCGTCCTTTTGGTGGCGGCCATCGTGGCCTATGCCGTGTTCCCTTTGGTCTACGCCGTGTGGACGTCACTGAAAACGGGAACCGCCCTGTTCGACACCACGGCGTTTCCGTTCCCGCTGGCATGGGACAACTACCTGGCCGTGTTCCGTGAGCAGCCTTTCGGCCGCAACATTCTCAACTCGGTGGTGGTCGCCGGTGCCACCGTCGCGCTGTCGCTGGCGGTGGCCGCGGCGGCCGCCTTCCCGTTGGCGCGGATGCACTTCCGCGGGCGGCGGGTTTTGATGTTCGGAATCCTCGGCATTTCCATGTTCCCGCAGGTAGCCGTGTTGTCGGGGATGTTCGAGCTGATCCGCGGGCTGGGGCTCTACAACTCCCTGCCGGCGCTGGTGCTGTCGTACATGGTGTTCACCCTGCCGTTCACCGTGTGGGTGCTGAGCGCCTTCATGCGCGACCTGCCTAAGGCGCTTGAGGAAGCGGCGGTGATGGACGGCGCCGGGCCGTGGGCGGTACTGACTCGGGTGCTGCTGCCGCCCATGGCGCCGGCGCTGGCGGCCACCGGCCTGCTGGCGTTCATCGCCGCCTGGAACGAGTTCCTGTTCGCGCTCACCTTCACGCTGTCCAACGACATGCGCACGGTGCCGGTGGCCATCTCGCTGATCAGCGGCGCCAGCCAGCACGAACTGCCGTGGGGCAACATCATGGCCGCGTCGGTGATCGTCACCGCGCCGCTGGTGGTCCTGGTTCTGATCTTCCAGCGCCGCATCGTCGCCGGCCTCACCGCCGGCGCGGTGAAGGGATGACGGAATGACGGAACCACCGTGGTGGCGAGGCGCCGTCATCTATCAGATCTATCCGCGCAGCTTCGCCGACGCCAACGGCGACGGCATCGGCGACCTGCCGGGGATCATCGATCGCCTGAACCATGTGGCGGACCTGGGTGTTGACGCCATATGGCTGTCGCCCATCTACGCCTCGCCGATGCGGGACTTCGGCTACGACGTCTCCGACTACCGCGCCATCCATTCCGCCTTCGGCACCCTGGACGACGCGCGGCGGCTGATCGCCGCCGCCCACGACCACGGCCTCAAGGTGCTGCTGGACTTTGTGCCGTGCCACACCTCGGACCAGCACGCTTGGTTTCGCGACAGCCGCACCGGCCGCGACGGGCCGCACGCCGACTGGTACGTGTGGGCCGAGCCGCGGGTTGACGGAACCCCGCCCAACAACTGGCTGTCGGTGTTCGGCGGGCCGGCGTGGACGTGGGATCCGCGGAGGCGCCAATACTACATGCATACGTTCCTCGCCGAGCAGCCGGCGCTGAACCACCACAATCCGGCGGTGACGGAAGCCATTCTCGCCGAGGCGCGGTTCTGGCTGGAGTCGGGCGTCGACGGGTTCCGCCTGGACGCCATCAACGTCTGTTTTCACGACGCGCTGCTGCGCGACAACCCGCCCCTGGTGGCGCCGCTGGACCCTGGCGACACGGTGGACGACTCCAACCCCTTCGCCATGCAGCGGCACCTGTATAGTCATACCCGGCCGGAGGCGATTGGGCTGCTGAAGCGGTTTCGCGCCCTCGTGGACGGCTACCCCGGCGCGGTAACCATCGGCGAGGTGGCCTCGGACGACTCGCTGACGACTGCCGCAGAGTACGTGCGCGGCGACGACCGGCTGCACATGGCCTACACCTTCAACCTGCTGACCGGCGATGGGTCGGCGGCTCGGGTGCGATACGTGGTCGAACGTCTTGAATCGATGATCGGCGACGGCTGGCCGTGCTGGTCATTCAGCAATCATGACGTGGTGCGCGCTCCCAGCCGATGGCAGCCCGAGAACGCCCCGGCACCGCTGACGAAGGTGCTGAACGCGCTGCTGCTGTCCCTGCGCGGCTCCGTATGCCTCTATCAGGGTGAAGAACTGGGCCTGGCGCAGGCCGAGGTCCCGTTCGAACGAATCCAGGACCCCGCCGGTCGGCCGTTCTGGCCCAATTACAAGGGCCGCGACGGCTGCCGCACACCGATGCCCTGGTCCGGTAAGGGACCGTTCGCCGGTTTCTCGACGGCGGAACCGTGGCTCCCCGTGGACACGCGGCATCAAGCCCTGGCGGTGGACCGCCAGTCGGACGATCCGGAGTCGACCCTCGCCGCTACCCGTCGCTTCCTCCGCTGGCGGCGCGACAAGGCGGTACTGCGCTTGGGAGATATCCGCTTCGTCGACACTCCGGCGCCGGTTCTGGCCTTCGAACGGAGCTCGGGCGACTCGGTAATGTTCTGCGCGTTCAACCCGTCGGGCCGGGCCGCCGACGTGCCACTGAAAGGGATGGCTCGCTGGCGTCCGCTGGACGGTCACGGCTTCACCGCCGCGACCGTTGACGGGTCAGGTTGCACCCTGCCCGCCTACGGTGCCTTCTTTGGGATGAAGGAGGAGAATACGGCCTAGCCGGATTTCGACTCGTCGCGTTCCCAGCGGAGGATGTCGTCCTTCAGCAGCCGGTAGCGATCGCCGATATCCCGGCCGAACAACGGATCGTCCTGATCCTTGATCCTTGCGTCCACCGCGGCCCAGTCCTCTTCGGTCAATGCCGCGAGCGCCGCGGGAAAAAACACCGACTCCTCCATGTTCATATGCTTGCGCTGCAGGGTAATGAAGCCGCGCGCCCAATTGCCAAACGATTCGCGCGGCACCTGGGCCTCGTCCAGGACGTCCTGAACTCCGGCGGCGAATTCTCGGGTCCGCGCCGCCAGTTCCTCGTGCTCCGCCTGCAGGTCGCCGACCCGTTCCCCGGCCGCCGGGTCGCGTTCGCACAGCCGCCTGAACACCAAGTCTTCCTTGGGATGGTGATACAGGTCCGGGTAGCTCAGGAAATAGTCGGCGATGCCTTCGATAATGCCGAAATCGGGCCGTTCGGCGGCCTCGAAGATCACCACCTGGCGCTCCAGCACGTCCAGGAGTTTGCCGACGTTCCTGTGCTCCTCACGCAACACCTCGATCACCGCGACCCGTGGGTCGCGCTCGTCTACGGCGTCAGCCACAGCCCGGCATCCATTCCTGATCGCCAACTCTGTCGAAGAGTTAATCCCATAGCGGTCGGCCAGGATGTTGTCCACCCTTGGCGGCCGTTTCTGAGGGGCATGACGGCATGCGATGTGCTCAAAGGGCCGCCGTCACCAAGGGGCACGGAGGCGATCCGCCCCCGCGCAGATCCTCTCCCTGTGGAGGATGAAAAAAATTTCGCCAATAGCGCGTGCTGTTAACTCTAGCTTAACCGATTGAGCGCTATCGTTGATTCTGTCATTGAGTTTCCTCCCCGAGAGCCTGGGCCGGTTGTTACAACCGGCCTTTTCTTTTGGCCCTTGGCCACCCCTCCCAAGAACGATCCACCGGCACCGATGCCGGCCGAGAAGCCACCGAAGACCGCCGTGCCGCGAGGTCGTCCGGCGCGTTGACAATTGTCGACGCCGCGACGCTCGATGCCGCCGGGCGGCCCGGCAGTACCGCCGTCGCGCGATCGGACCGGGACCGAGCACAAGGCACGATGGGCCCCACGATCACCGAGACCCGCATCGTGCCGAGAACCACCGCGCGTTTCATCGGATCAACCACCCGGCCCGAGCTTAGCCGACCGCACCACCCATGCCGGGCGAGCGATGGTCGGCGCTCACGGTCACGCCGATCAGCGCGTAGGTGGCCGCCATCAGGAAGACCGCCAATATCCATGCCTTGATGACCATCGGCAGGCGTGCTCCACGAATCCGCATCGCGGTCGCCGCCATTCATGCCGAATTGCGGACGCACCGCTGCCGCGTCGATCGCAACATCCGTGCCATCGGACCAAGGCATTGAGATTATTGGGGTGCCAGGCAAGCCCCGGCTCAGTGGCCCTGTCTTCCTGTCAAGCAAACCGACATTGGCCGTGCCGGCGCCGGCGTCAGGCGACGTTCAATCGGCGCTCGCCGATGCGACGGTCCCCTTGGCGTCGTTCGCTGCGAACGCGGCGATCTCCAGTGGCGGCGCCCGGGGCATGAGTGCCCGGCGTCAGTTCCGCCGCAGGTCGCCATTCGCGGATGAACCCCCATGATCCGCCCCACAGCGTTTCGACGCCGGCTCCGGTTGAGCCGCCCGCTCGTCGTTCCCTCCCCGAGCGCCGATCGCGGCCAGACCTGCGGTCTCGCCCAGACCTCCTCTCCATTCGACCTCCCCCCGTTTGATCGTGTAACCGCCAGTCGACGATCCTCCCCCAAGGCTCCCAGCGATCGATACCCCATCTTTCGTACAACGTCCCGGTCCCGGTCAAGGGACAGTCGGGCGGCGGCGTCTCGCCCCGAAACATCTGAAACACGGCCGAACAACTGAAACACCTTTCCGGCCGCCGCGACATCGTGTGGAAACGGCGCCATGCGACCGTTCCATGGTCGCGGTCCAAACCACGACACAGTTGAAAAAACCAACCGGCGGCCCCGGTCGCCGCGCGGGCCAAGAGAGGAGCAGGCCATGAAACAGTCCGCCAGCACGCTGGGAAGGCGAATCGCCGCCGTCGAGGGGCAACGGGCCACCGCGTTGCAGGACGGTACCGAGGCCACCTGCGACGCACTGCCGCGGTACGGTCGGCGCCGGGTTCCGGAGACGACAACGGGAACGCCGGGCATGGAATATCGGGACGCGTATCGCCGGTTTTTCGGCAGCGACCGCTGAGGCGATCACATCCGCCGCAGATCCTTCACCGGTCGCCCGTCACCGTCGGCCCGATGGCGGCGGAGCGACCGTCCAACAGGAGTACCCAGTTCATGACTATGACGCAGACCAAGAAGGCCTCGGACGCCGCGCGTGCGGGTTCGACCGGCACCGCGATGATGTCCACGATCGGCCGGGTCAACGGCATCGATGTGGACGCGCTGAACGATGTCATGGATGCCGTCCGCCGCGATCCCATGCAGGGTCAGGTGGGATTCCGCGTGGCCTCGGCGTGGAAAGGACAGACGCGCAGCGAGGCCACCATCACCGGCTACACCCTCGCCGGCGAGCAGATCCCGCGCCAGTTCACCGTGGCGGCAGACGAACCGGTGGAGTTGCTGGGCACCAACGCGGCGCCCAATCCGCAGGAGCTGCTGATGGCCGCGATCAATGCCTGCATGATGGTCGGATATGTCGCCGGAGCGGCGGCCCGCGGCATCACGCTGGATACGCTGGAGATCGAGACATCCGGCGCCCTGGACCTGCGCGGTTTTCTTGGCATCGACGAGACCGTGCCGCCCGGTTACGAAAAGATGCGGTGCACTGTGCGCATCAAGGGCGACGGCACGGATGAGCAGTTCCGCGAGATCCACGAGACGGTGATGAAGACCTCACCCAACTACTTCAACATTACCCGGCCGATCTCGGTCGAGGCTGAACTGGTCGTCGACGACTGACGACGACCTAGGGTCCCGAACGCGAAGTTCGTTGCTTTTTTGCGGTGGCACATTTCGAACTTCGGATTCAAGTGGACACTCGATAACTTATTGATTCTCCTGTGGTTAACGGATCGGAAGTTCGTCCCGGTGTCGGCCATACACATCGTACGAACTTCCGATCCACCACACTAGCCGCCCGCGCCACGTCAGAGGGACGGCCGGCGCTTTCGATTCCATCATGGAACAGGTCGTTCGACGCCAAATGGACGCTGATACGAGCGACTCACGAGGTCGGGAACGTCGGCCCGCGTGACGCCGATTTCCGCCAGTATTCTGTCATCGAGGTCAAGCATCTCCCGATAGAGCGCGTTGCGGCGGTGCCAGCGCCATGCATGGTCGCCGATCCGGCCGGCCACGGCAACCACGCTTTTCCGTAACCGACCGAAGGCGGTAGCGCCGCCGCCGCTTTTCATGCCACGCCTCATCAGATGCCGCCGAGCGCCACCAGGGCGAGGGCGAGAAAGGCGAAGCCTGTACCGATCACGGGCATGGCGCCGGTTAGCGCGTCCTCTCTGCGAACGCGAACCCCCGCTGCTGCTTGGACATGACGAGATGTCCGCGGGTGCTGCGGCCCCTTCGTTGAACCGTTGATGATCTGTCGCTGATACATCGTAGGGCGCTCCTATTTACGCAAATCAGTACCGATTTGCTGAACACATCAGGAGATACGATGATGCGGGGTGACCGGATCTGCGGCGGCAGAAGTCGGGGGAAGAGGTTGCCCAAAAAAGCGTGAGGACGAGGTCGGAGCCGAAACTCACGGCGAACCGTTGCAAGCGGGGGAACTGAGGAACAACGAGTGACGGATCTCGTGGATTTTGGTGCCCCCGGGGAGACTCGAACTCCCACTCCGTTGCCGGAAACAGATTTTGAGTCTGCCGCGTCTACCAATTCCGCCACAGGGGCTGGCGTGGTGGGATCATCATAGTGCCCCGCCAAGGCCAGTCAATTCGGCCCCTGCCGCTCGACGTGGACGGATTGCGGGGGGCTACGGTCGGCTGCGCGGCAGGCGCAGGACGTTGGGGCCCAGCACGTGGCTCAGGCGCCGCCACACCGGCCCGTGGGCCATCACCGCGTAGGCCATCGCTCCGAAGACGATGACGCTGGCATACATCAGCGGCGCGAGCGACGGATGATTGGCGGTCAGGTTCTCCAGCCCAAGGAAAGACAGCTGAAGTGCGAGAAACGTGCCCACGGCGCCGAGGATCCGCTTGTTGCGGGCCTGCCGCCCGATCTCGCCGGTAAACAGCCAAGCCAGGCCGGCAAGCGTGAACACCAGCGCGTACCACGGCGTGACCAGACGCTTGTGGAATTCGGCCCGAAAGATGTTGTAGTCGCGCTCCAGGACCACCGGGTCGGCAGCGGGGTCCCAAAGCTCGTCCGGCGTTCGCTCGAAGGCCTTGCGGTAGCGCACCGCCGGCCGCTCGCGGGCGGTATCGAGATCGAAGGCATAAGCATCGAAGTAGAGGATCGAATAGGCCTCCCGATTGCGGTCCCATTCCTGCCGGCTGCCCTTGAGCATCACCACACGGGCCCCATCACCGGTCTTCACCAGGGCACCGCGTTCGGCCATCAGGGTCACCGGTTTCGCCGGATCGCGTTCGTCATGGACCAACAAGCCGGTGAGACTTCCATTCGGGCGCCGCTCGCGCACATACGCGGTGATGGCATCGGCGACCTCGGTGAACTCGCCTTCGCGGATGAGGATGGCGTCGGCGTCGTACCGCAGCTCCCACTGCAACTCGCCGAACCGCTGGTTCGCCTTCGGCATCACGTAGATGCTTAAGGCGTAGTCGATGAGCACCACCACCGCCGCCAGCACCAGCGCCGGCTGCGCCAGCTCCCGCCAGCTTCGTCCCGCCGCCGACATCACCACCAGTTCGCGATCACCGATCAGTCGGCCATAGGTGAACATCACCACCGAAAACATGGCGATGGGCAGGACGTAGATCATCAGCGTCGGGATCATCAACACGGTGAGTTCGAACAGCGTCGTCATCGGCAGGCCGCGGTTGACGATCATGTCGACGAACCGCAACGAATGGGCCAGCCAGACCACGGCCGTCAGGCAAGCAGCCACCAGCACCGTGCCGAGCGCCAGCTGCCGCAACACGTAGGCGCCGAAGCTGCTCAACGTTCGTCCCTCGACGTCGACAGGCGCGGCGCGCCGCGATACGGTGGGCCATGCTCGGCGCCGTCCCCCACCCGGTCGGAACCACGCTTCGCCCCGGCTTTGTCGCCGCTCGCGTAGCCGTGGCCTATCTGGTCTGCGTCCTGCTGCTGGACCGAACCATCGCCGCCCTGGCCACCCGCCTGACCGATACTGGTTTCGGCGCCTTCGCCGCCGCCTTTGCCGGCATCCTCGACCCTCGGATCTTTGCCGGTGCCGCCGCTTGCGTGGCGCTTGGGGCGTTGCTGGCCGGCTCCACGGTCGCTCACGAGACCACCGCCCGCCGCCTCGCCGATCACGCCCGTCGGTGGCTGTTCGTCGTTCTGTGCTGGGGTGGCGCCGTGGTGCTGCTGCGCAGTCTCGATGTATTGCTCAATAGCCTTGGTCCACGCACCACCCTCGCGTTCCTGGCTTGCGGCTGCGAGCCCGCATCCGACTTCACCGCGTTCCAGTTCCTCTCCGGCGTCCCGGATACCGTGGTCGCGCTGGCCGCCGGGATCGTCCTGGCCTATCCCCGCTCCCGTCTCGCCTGGGCTGCCGTCACCGTCGCCGCAGCGGCCGCCCTGGCCGCCGTCTTCACCGCCACCCACTACCTGGGCGACGTGGTCCTGGCCTCGGCCATCGCCATCGGCTGGGCGTTGGCCGCCAAGCGGCTTTACCTGGACCGCGAGCGCGTGCCCGAGCCGGGACATGCGGCCGCCGGCTGAGCGGACGGCGGCGGCCAACGCGGTCAACGCGCCGGGCGGCGGCCAGCGATAGACCACCATCAGCCGGTACAGCACCAGCACGAACAACGCGGTGATCAGGCCGGCGATGACCACGTCGCTGAAGAAATGCTTGCCCTGCATCACCCGCTGCGCGGACATCACCACGCCGAAAGCCAACGCCGCGACGACGGCATGGCGCCGATACCGCGCCGCCACCAGGGCGAACGCCAACATGCCGAAGGCGAAAGAGGCGTCACCGGACACGAACGAGCAGTTCTGCCGGCATTGATCCGACGGCACAAACGCCGGGGTGAACGCCAGCTCGCCATCGAACTCAGTCACGTACTTGGGCCGCGCACGGCCTGACTGACCTTTGAATCCCTCGTTCACCAGCAGGCCAACGGCGAGCGCGAAGCTGAGCACGATGAACAGGTATCCCCGCCCGTCGACGCCAAGGAACGGCCGTCGGCGGATCAGCACCACCACCGTCACCACCGCCACCACGATCATGAAACCGGTAAGCCCGCGTCGCATATCCTGGTTGACGAAACGGCTGATGGCCGTGTCCTGAAGCAGGAAGCCTTCGCCCGGCGTGAAGAACAATCGGCTGACCGCCAAGTCGATTCCGGGAAAGGCGATGAACACCTCGGCGACAACCGCCAGCGCGATCACCAGCGCGATGACGGTCGGCGTGAAGATCCGCACGGCGGACACCTCCTCAGACCCGCGCCGCGGGGCGACGGTTTGTCAAAACCGCCCGCCCGGCCGTGTTTGTCATCGCCGTGCCCGTGCTCATCAACCGCGTGTTAAGCCGGTTTGTACCAGTATGGCAAGACGCGATGGTAGACAACGTCCATCGGTCGAGCCATTCCGTCAACGCCGTTGCCGCCGTCCCACGTCGCTGATAAACCATCGGCCATTCCCAACCGCGGAGATCCCCGCTTGCTCCGGCGACTGTACGATTGGACGATGGGCCTGTCCGCCCATCGGTACGCCCTGCCCGCGCTGGCGGCAATCTCGTTCATCGAAGCCTCGGTGTTCCCGATCCCGCCGGACGCGCTGCTGCTCCCGATGATCCTGGCGGCGCCGCACCGGGCGTGGCTGATTGCCGGCGTGTGCACGATCGCCTCGGTCCTCGGTGGCCTGTTCGGCTACGGGATCGGCTTCCTGGCCTTCGAAGAATTGGGCCGGCCCTTGCTGGACTTCTACGGGTACGGCGAGAAATTCCAATCTTTTCAGGAGTCCTACAACGAATGGGGCGCCTGGATCGTCGCCGGCGCGGGGTTCACTCCGTTTCCGTTCAAGGTGATCACCATCGCCAGCGGTGTCACCGGGCTGGATATGACGGTGTTCGTCATCGCCTCGGTGCTGTCTCGTGGCGCCCGGTTTTTCCTCGTCGCCGGGCTGCTTTGGTACTTTGGGCCTCGAATCCGTACGTTCATCGAGAACAACCTTGGCATCCTGGCGACGGCGTTTTTCGTCCTCTTGTTTGGCGGGTTTGTGTTGGTCCGCTACCTGCTCTAGCAGGCTGCTCGTGTCCCGCACCCGAGGTTCGATGCATTTTGGGCCACTCCCTTCGAACGTCGGGTTCAGGTGGACACCAGAAAACTCATTGATTCTTGTGTGGTTAGCGGATCGGACGTTCGTCCCGGTGGCGGCCATGCAAATTGTGCGAACTTCCGATCCACCACACGAGGGCGCATTGGTTTACACTGGCGTCCATGGACACCCGTTACGCCACGCCGGTGCTCGCCTCGCCGAGGGCGGCTGGCCCCTGAGAGGCAGCGTCGATGCCCGCCTTCGCCCCGTCTTCCATGGCGTTGCGCCTCGCCAGGGTGGTGCCGCTGGCGATCGCCGCCTGCTGCGCCGGCGCCCTGTTGATGGCGCTTGCCGCGCAGCACCTGTTCGGACTGGAACCCTGCCTGTTGTGCCTCTATCAGCGCATACCCTATGCGGTGGCGCTGGTGCTCGCCGTGCTGTCGTTGATGGTGCCGGTGGGCAGCCTGCGGACGGCGCTGATCGGACTATGCGCGGTGGTGTTCCTGGGTAACGCCGGGCTGGCGTTCTATCACGTGGGCGTCGAGCAACACTGGTGGAGCAGCATCGCCGGCTGTGGCGGCCAGCTCCCCACCGACCTGAGCATCGAGGAGTTGCAGGTGCGACTGGCGGGTCCGCCGCCTAAACCCTGTGACGAAGTGGATTGGACCCTGATGGGCATCTCGCTGGCCGGTTATAACACTCTTATCTCGCTGGTCCTCGCCGCGGCCACCGCCGCCGGAATCCTGCGCATGGTGCGGGAGCCGTCACTGTGAGCGGACCCGACGAACCCACCGTCACCCCACGCACCGGACGCCTTCCCGGCGATCTCACCCGCGAACAGCTCATCGACCGGATCCTCCGCGTCGATCATGCCGGCGAGTACGGCGCGGTGCGCATCTACGAGGGACAACTGGCGGTGCTGGGCCGGTCGCCGGTGGGCCGCGTCATTCGTGGGATGGCGGCGAAAGAGCGCGAGCACTTGGCCACCTTCAGCAAACTGCTCCCGGAACGCCGCGTCCGGCCGACCGCGTTGCAGCCGCTGTGGCACGTGGCCGGGTTCGCACTCGGCGCCGGCACCGCGCTGCTCGGCGCCAAGGCGGCGATGGCCTGCACCGTCGCCGTAGAAGAGGTGATCGACGAACATTACGCCAAGCAGGTGGAACAGCTTGGCGACGACGAATCCGAGTTGCGCGAGACCTGCGAGCAATACCGGGCCGACGAGTTGGAACACCGCGACGAAAGCCTGCGTCACGGGGCCGAGCAGGCACCGGCCTATCCGGTGCTCACCGGCGCCATTAAGGCCGGCTCGCGGCTGGCCATCTGGCTTTCCGAACGCGTTTAGCGAAGCCGGACTGGGACGGCTATCTCGGGCCGGTGACCAGGCCGGTAATGACTCCACGCAGCGTGCGCACCTCCTGTTCGGTGAGTGCCGCGCGACCCAGCATGTTGCGAAGGTTGCGGACCATCTTCGGGCGTTTTTCCTTCACCCGCAGAAACCCACACCAGTCGAGTTCGGCTTCGAGGTGCTCGAACAGGCCGAGCAACTCCTCCCGTGTCGCCGGCCGGGTCTCTCTGGGCATGGTCAACGCGGCATCCGGCGCGGTGTGGGCGGCCTGAAACCACTCGTAGCCCACCAGCAGCACCGACATAGCGATGTTCAGGGACGCGAACGCCGGGTTCAGCGGTACCGTCAACACCGCGTCGGCCAGCGCCACGTCGTCGTTGTGCAGCCCCTTGGCCTCCTTGCCGAACAGCACGCCGGCCCGACCACCGGTGCCTGCGGATGCCTGCAACGCCTCGGCGGCGGCGCGCGGCGTCAGCACCCGTTTGGTCATGTCCCGCGCGCGGGCGGTGGTGGCGAAGACGGTGGTCAGATCGGCAACGGCGTCGGCCGTGGTGCGGAACACCCGCGCCTGATCGAGCACCGCGTCGGCGCCGGAGGCGGGCGGCCACGCCTTGGGGTTGGGCCAACCGTCACGCGGCTGCACCAGGCGTAGGTCCTCGAGCCCGCAGTTGAGCATGGCGCGGGCGGACCATGCCGATGTTTTCCGCCAGCTGCGACTCAACGAGCACGACGACGGGTCCTGCGGGCGCCGCAACCATCGGCGTGGGCCCGCCGGTTCCGGCCTACTGCACCGGCGCGATGTCGTCGCGGTACAGGCGATAGACGATGGCGTCGCGGAGCGCGTTGTAGGAGGCGTCGATGATGTTGGTGGAAACGCCCACCGTGGACCACGAGTCGCCGTGGTCCATGGCAGTCTCTATCATCACCCGCGTCACCGCCCCGGTGCTCTCGCCCGGCGTCAGGATGCGGACCTTGTAGTCCACCAGCCGCATGGGCTCCAGGTGCGGGTAGACCGGCGTCAGCACTTTGCGCAGGCACTTGTCCAACGCGTTCACCGGACCGTTGCCTTCGGCGACGGTCATGAACATCTGGCTGCCGACCCTGATCTTCACCGTCGCCTCCGACAGCACGGTCAGCATGCCTTGGTCATCCCAGCGGCGATCGTCGATGACGCGGAAGCTGCAGCAGCGGAAGTACTCCGGCACGCCGCCCATGGCGGCACGGGCCAGCAGCTCGAAACTGGCCTCGGCGCCATCGTAGGCATAGCCGTCGAACTCGCGGCGCTTCACCGTCTCCACCAGGTCCGTGACCTTCGGATCGTCGGCGTCCACGTCGAGGCCGATGTCCCGGAAGCGGGCGAGAATGTTGGAGCGCCCCGACTGGTCGGAGACGACGATGTGCCGGTGATTGCCCACCAGTTCCGGCACCACGTGCTCGTAGCAGCGCGGGTCCTTCTCCACCGCCGACACGTGCAGGCCGCCCTTGTGGGCAAACGCCGACTCACCGACGTAGGGCGCGCCGCGGTTGGGCGCCCGGTTCAGGCGCTCGTCCAACAGCCGCGAGACGTGCGTCAGGCGCGTCAGGGCACCGCTGTCGATCCCGGTGTCAAATCCCATCTTCAGCGTCAGCGACGGGATCAGCGAAATCAGGTTCGCATTGCCGCAGCGTTCGCCGAGGCCGTTGAGCGTTCCCTGCACCTGCCGCGCGCCGGCGCGCACCGCCGCCAGACTGTTGGCCACCGCGTTGCCGGTGTCGTCGTGACAGTGAATGCCCAGGTGGGTGCCGGGCACGTGCTTCGCCACCTCGCCGACGATCTTCTCGATCTCATGGGGCAACGTGCCGCCGTTGGTGTCGCAGAGGACGATCCAGCGGGCGCCGGCCTCGTACGCCGCGCGAACACAGTTCAGCGCGTATTCGGGGTCGGATTTGTAGCCGTCGAAAAAGTGCTCGGCGTCGAACAACACCTCGCCCTTGCGCGCCAGGCCCAGGCGGATGCTCTCGCCGATCATGCGGACGTTTTCGTCCAGGTCGATGCCCAGCGCCACGTCCACCTGAAAGTCCCAGGTCTTGCCGACCATGCACAGCACGTCGACCTTGGCGGCGAACAGCGCGTTCAGGCCCGGATCGTTGTCGGCGCTGCGGCCGGCCCGTCGCGTCATGCCGAAGGCCGAAAGCCGGGCCCGGCCGAGCTTCGGCGGCGCCCCGAAGAACGTGTCGTCGGTGGGATTGGCGCCCGGCCAACCGCCCTCCACGCAGTCGATGCCCAGCGCATCCAGTTCCTTGGCGATCAGCGTCTTGTCGGCGACGTTGAAGTCCACGCCCTGGGTCTGGGCACCGTCACGCAGGGTGCAGTCGTAAAGATAGATTCGGTTGTCGTCCATGTGCGTTGCTCGAGGCAGCCGGGAAAGGCGGGAGAATGCCGAATCCCCGCCCCCGCCTCAAGGACTTCTATCTTGGCGATTGTATGGCGATCTGGGCCGATCCTGGAATCCGACCATTGACTCCGGCGCGTCGGCGATCCTCAATGAGAGGTTCAAGGCGACGCTGGGGGGACGGCGCCCTGGGGGACAACGCTCTTGGGGAGAGTGGTCATGATGTATCGGCATCGCCTGCAGTTTCTGAGTAATCGGGACGGCGACTACGGTCGCCAGATGAAGGCGGCGAGCCTGGCGCAGACCCGGGGCCGCATCGAGTGCCGCAGCTATCGGACCGGCAGCGCCGAAAACCTGTCCGTGCTGGTGGAACGCGAAGAGGACATCGACGTGCTGATCCGGGCGCTGCCGCCCGGCGCCTTCGTCGGCGCCCAGAACGTCTAGCGCTCCGTCAGACTTGAGGCTCCGAGGCTGAACCGCGAATCCTGAGCGCCCGTCGGCGCGCCGTCAGGCGCGGCGCCAGATGGTGCCGTCGGGCCGATCCTCCAGAACTACGCCCTGGGCGGCCAGATCGTCGCGAATGCGGTCCGCCTCGGCGAAATCCCGCCGGCCGCGGGCGGCCTTCCGTTCCTCAATGCACGTTTCGATGGCCACCTCGTCCAGTTCCGCGGCTCCTTCCGGCTGCCAGCGAAACCAGACCTCCGGATCCTGTTGCAGCAGGCCCACGAGGCTTCCGCCCGCCCGCAATTGGGCGGCCAGCGCCGGCCGATCCTCGGCGGCGGCGGTGTTGAGGGCATTGAGCGCCTCATGCAGATGAGCCAGCACCAGCGGCGTGTTGAGATCGTCGGCAAGGGCCTCGAGCACCGGCGGTGACCCGTCATCGCTCGACGACGACACTGGAACGCCTCGGAGCGCGCCATAGAACCGATCCAGCGTGGCACGCGCCTGTGCCAGCCCGTCGCGGGTGAAGTCCAGCGGCTGGCGATAGTGGGTCTGCAACAGCAGCAGGCGGATGGCCTCGCCGGGGACCGTCTTCAGCAGATCGTGGACGGTGTAGAAGTTGCCGAGGCTCTTCGACATCTTCTCGCCTTCCGCCATCAGGAAGCCGTTGTGCACCCAGTAGCGGACGAACGGGTGGCCGGCGTGGGCGCAGACGCTTTGCGCGATCTCGTTCTCGTGGTGCGGAAAGATTAGGTCCTGACCGCCGCCGTGGATGTCGAACGTGGCACCCAGGTAGCGGGTGCTCATCGCCGAGCATTCGATGTGCCATCCCGGCCTGCCGCGGCCCCAAGGCGAATCCCAACCGGGTTCATCCGCCGTGGACGGTTTCCACAGCACGAAATCCTGCGGGTGGCGCTTGTAGGGCGCCACCTCCACCCGCGCCCCGGCGATCATCTCATCCAGGTTGCGGCCCGACAGCGTGCCGTAGCCGGACATGGTCGGCACTTCGAACAGCACGTGACCGTCGGCGGCATAGGCGTGGCCCGCCTCCACCAGCACGCCGATCATCGCCAGCATCTCATCGATGTGGCGGGTGGCGCGCGGCTCGATGGTGGGGCTCATGCAGCCGAGCGCGTGGATATCCTGCTCGTAGGCCTCGGCGGTGCGGCGGGTGATGGACTCGATAGGCTCCCCGGTCTCGCGGTGGGCGGCGATGATCTTGTCGTCCACGTCGGTGATGTTGCGGACGTAGGTCACCGCGCCTTCGCCGTAGACGTGGCGCAGCAGACGGAACAGCACGTCGAACACCACCGCCGGCCGGGCATTGCCGATGTGGGCGTAGTCGTAGACGGTGGGTCCGCAGACGTACATGCGGACATTGCCCGGGTCGAGCGGCTCGAAGTCCTGCTTGGCGCGGGCCAGCGTGTTGTGCAGGCGGATGGTGGACATCGTCACAGCTATTCGGGGGCTATCGGGGTGAGGTGGGCGCAGGCGGGTTGAGACGGTCGAGGACGCGTTCTCGACCGATGATAGGTAACAGTTTCTTGAGCTCCGGTCCATGCTCGGCGCCGGTAAGCGCCAGCCTGAGGGGCCGATAGAGTGCCCTTCCCCGCAACCCGGTCGCCGCAGCTACGGCCTTCGTCCATGCCCCCCATGCGTCCTCGCTCCACGGCTCGGCCGGCAACGTGGCCGTAGCCGTCGCCATCAGGTCGGCATCGTCCGCCACCGGAGCAATGGTCCCGAAGCAGACCGCGTGCCACTGCGCGGCATCGTCGAGACGGTCCAGGTTGTCGTGCACGGCGTCCCAGAATTCCGACGTCACCGGCGACAGCTCAAGGGATCGCAAGCGGTCGGCGACCTCCTCGAAGGGCATCGCGCGGAGTGTGCGGGCGCTGAGCTGCCGTAGCTGGTCGAGATCGAACCGCGCTGGGTTGCGGCCGAAGGCCGCCAACTCCAGGGTTTCGGCGAGCGCCGTGAGGCTGTCGCACGGCGCCAGCGGCCGTCCTGTTCCCAGCCCGGCGAGCAGCACGTTGACCGCCATCGGCTCGACCCCATCGGCACGCAGCTCTCCCAACGCCGCCGCCGCCAACCGCTTCGACAGCGGCCGGCCGTCGGCGTCGACGATCAGCGGCAGGTGCCCGAACACCGGCGGCTCGCCACCCAGCGCCGCGATCATCTGCATCTGGACCGCTGTGTTGGGAACATGGTCGTCGCCGCGGATCACGTGGGTCACGCCCATGTCCATGTCGTCGGCCACGGAGGCCAGGGCGTACAGCACGGTGCCATCCTCGCGCACCACGACGGGGTCGCTGAACGTGGCCGCGGACACGCGCACCGGCCCGCGCGCCAGGTCCGTCCATTCGGCGGCTGCGGGTTCCAGCAGGAACCGCCAGTGGGGCCGGCGTCCGTCCGCCTCCAGGGCCTGCCGATCGTCGTCGCTCAACGCCAGCGCCGCGCGATCGTAGACCGGCGGCCGGCCGCGAGCCCGCTGGCGCTCGCGCTTGGCAGCCAGCTCCTCGGCGGTCTCGTAGCAGGGATAGAGACGCCCCGCCGCGCGCAGCCGCGACAGCGCTGCTTCGTGGACGGTGTCACGCGCCGACTGCCGTTCCTTTTGGTCCCAGTCGAGGCCGAGCCAGGCGAGGTCGGTTTCGATATCGGCAATCCGGTCAGCCACGTCCGCGCCCGCCGCGGTGTCGTCGAACCGCAGGATCGTTCGCCCGCCTCGGTGTCGCGCATACAACCAATTGATCAGCGCGGTACGGACGTTTCCCACATGCAGCCGGCCCGACGGGCTGGGGGCGAAGCGGACGACCGGTTTCATACCAGGTCGGTGAAACGGTTGGTGATGGGGTAGCGGCGATCGCGGCCGAAGGCGCGCTGGGTGATCTTGACGCCGGGCGGCGCCTGCCGGCGTTTGTACTCCGCCCGGTCGAGCATGCGCCAGATCCGCCGCACCGTATCCACGTCGTAGCCTCGCTGGACCGCTTCGTCTACCGATGCCTCATCCTCGATCAGCGCCTTGAGGATGGTGTCCAATTCGTCGTAGGGCGGCAGCGTATCCTGATCGGTCTGTCCAGGTTTCAGCTCTGCGCTCGGCGGCTTGGTGATGACCCGTTCCGGCATCACCCGGCCGCGTGGCCCCAACATATCGTCCGGGCATTCCTGATTGCGCCAGCGGGCAAGGGCGAACACCGTCGTTTTGTAGATATCCTTGAGCACCGAGTAGCCGCCGCACATGTCGCCGTACAGCGTTGCATAGCCCACCGACATCTCCGACTTGTTGCCGGTGGTCAGCAGCATGTGGCCGAGCTTGTTGCTCATCGCCATCAGCACAATGGCACGAGCGCGGGCCTGGATGTTCTCTTCCGTCACGTCGGCCTCGCGGCCGGCGAAGACGGTTGTCAGCATGTCGCTGAAGGCCCGCATCGCCGGCTCGATGGACACCGTGTCCAGGGCGACGCCGAGCATCTGCGCGGTGCCGGCGGCATCCTCCAGGCTTTCGGCAGAGGTGTACGGCGACGGCATCATCACGCAGTGGACCCGCTCAGGCCCCAGCGCATCCACCGCCACGGCCGCGCTCAAGGCGCTGTCGATCCCCCCGGACAGGCCGATGACCACGCCGGGAAAGCGGTTCTTGTTCACGTAGTCGGCGAGACCGCAGACCATCGCCCGCCAGATGGCTTCCAACCCTTCCGCCGGGGGCGGCGTCGGCCCCGGCGTGCAGGCCCAAGTCCCGGCACCATCCCGTTCCCAGGTGGTAGAGACGACCGCCGGCCGCCATGTGGACGCGCGGACACAGACCGCGCCGTCGGCAGCCATCACGAACGAGGCGCCGTCGAACACCAGCTCGTCCTGGCCGCCCACCAAGTTGACGTAAGCCAGCGGCCTCCCGGCCTCGGCGGTGCGCTCGCGGGCGAAACCGCGCCGCGCCCCCACCTTGTCTACCTCGTAAGGCGAGCCATTGATCACCAACAGGATATCCGCACCGGCCTCGTGCAAGGCGCCGGTGACCGCCGGGAACCACATGTCCTCGCACACCATCACCCCGAACCGGGCGCCGCGGAAATCCACCGGCGCCGGCAGCGGGCCGGGCGCGAACACGCGCTTCTCGTCGAACACCCCGTAATTCGGAAGCTCGTGCTTGAATACCTCGGCAGAGACCCTGCCGCCGTCCAGTAACAGCGCGGCGTTGTAGAGCCCACCGTCGCGCCGCCACGGTGCGCCCACCAGAATCGCCGGACCCCCGTCGGCGGTCTCACCCGCGAGGTCGGCGACAGCCGCGGCGATATGGTCCTGGAAGGCGCGCTTCAGCACCAGGTCCTCGGGCGGATAGCCGGCTAGGGCCAGCTCGCCGACCATCACCAGATCGGCGCCTTCAGCCGCCGCTCGCGCGGCACGCACCAACGCGGCGTTGCCATCGATGTCGCCGACGGTCGGGTTGATCTGCGCCAGCGCGATAGTGAGACGATCGGCCACGCCGTCAGCCGCGTTTCAGCAGGAACTCCCGGCCCACCTTGACCGAGGCTTTGCCGTCGTAGCTGACGATGTCGGCGGTGGCGTAGGTCTCGCGCCAGCTGTCGGGCAGGAAGGACCCGGTGCCGATCACGTCGATGGGCGCACTGATGTCGGCCATCACCCGGCACTTCTCCACGTTGAAGCCGGAGGACGCGACGATCCTCACCTTGGGGAAGCCGGCCGTGTCGAGCCGTTCGCGCATGTGGAAGATGGCCGCAGCGGACACGCCGGTACCGGTGAGATAGCGGAGCTCCGTCTCGTTGCGGTAGCGGCGCACCGCCACCGGGGCGTGACGTTCGAGCACCGCGTAGCTGGCCTGCGGGTCCAAGCCCTCGACGAAGCGGCCGCCGTGGGTGTCGAGGCGTACTGCCAGCCGACCCTCCGCCGCCCGCTCCGGGAACCGCCGGCAGACCTCCAGGCTATCGTCGATTTCCTTGCCGAAGTAGTCGACGAGCACGGTCAGGTCGTCGCCGGGGAAGGTTTCGGCCAACATCTCCGCGGCGCTCACCGTGGATCCGGCATAGCCGATCAGGGCGTGCGGCATGGTGCCGAGCCCACCGTCACGGCCGAAATAGTGCGCCGTCGCGTCGTTGGCATTGCCGATGAAGCCCACCGCACCCACTTCGCGCCGCGCCGCCTGCGAGCCGACGGCGGCGGCGTAGGCCATCATGTCTTCCATCTCGGTGCCGGAGCAGTGGCGGGCGTCCATGGCCAGGAACGCCACCTTCGGCAGATCCACACACATGGTGAAGGCGTTGTAGGCCGCCACGCATGGGGCGCCGAGCTTCTGCAGATACAGGGTTTCCAGGTCCACCAGCTGGGCCAGCGATCCGGTGATGTACATCAGCGGCTCGCCCGCCCCGACCCAGTCGCCCTCGTCGTAGTTGAGCTCAATCCGAAAGCGGGTCCCGCGCTGGTCAGCAACCCAACGCAGCCAGTCGACCATGATCCGCGGCGTGAAGATCACCGGTCGGCGCATGAACACCGCGTAGGTCACGGTCATGTCACCGAACCGTTCGACCGCCGCCTTGGTCTTGACGAAGTACCGGTCGGTCCACCGACCTACGTCATCGGCGGACGGCAGCCGCGACGCATGGCGCGCCGCACCGTCCGCAGACGTCGGCTGTTCCCGCAGGCTGTGCTCCTTCTGCTCAGACCGCCGCCTGGGCGCGCTGTCGTTCACGTTGTCTGCCGTCTTTCAGCATCTGGGCCAGCAGGAACGCCAGTTCGAGAGCCTGGCTGGCGTTCAATCGCGGGTCGCAGTGGGTGTGGTAGCGGGCACTGAGGTTGGCCTCGGTGATGGCCTGGGCACCGCCGACGCATTCGGTCACGTCCTGGCCGGTCATCTCGAAATGGACGCCCCCGGCGTAGGTGCCTTCCGCCTCATGGATCTCGAAGAAGGTCCGCACCTCGTCGAGGATACGATCGAAGTGGCGGGTCTTGTAGCCGTTGGCGCTCTTCACCGTGTTGGCGTGCATGGGATCGCTGACCCAAACCACCTTCCGGCCTTCGCGGTCGATGGCGCGGATCATCGGCGGCAACAGGCGCGGCAGGTTTTCCGCCCCCATGCGGACGATCAATGTCAGCCGCCCCGGCGCGTTGTTGGGATTGAGGATATCGGTCATCCGCAACAACTCGTCCACGTCCGTGGACGGTCCCACCTTGACGCCTATGGGGTTGCCAATGCCGCGCATGAACTCGATATGGGCACCGTCGAGCTGGCGGGTGCGGTCGCCGATCCACAGCATGTGCGCCGAGGTGTCGTACCAATCGCCCGTGGTGCTGTCGATGCGGGTCATGGCCTGCTCATAGTTGAGCAGCAGCGCCTCGTGCGAGGTGAAGAAGTCGGTCTCGCGGATCTGCGGCGTGGTCTGCGACGTCAGGCCGCATGCGGCCATGAACGCCAGCGCCTCGTCCAGCCGATCGGCGAGGTCGCGATAGCGATGCCCCTGGGGGCTGTCGGCGACGAACCCCAATGTCCATTCGTGGACCTTGTGCAGGTTGGCGTAACCGCCCTGGGCGAACGCCCGCAAGAGGTTCAGCGTCGCCGCCGACTGGTTGTAAGCCTGCACCAACCGGCCGGGGTCGGGAATGCGCGCATCCGCTTCGAACGCCATGTCGTTGACCATGTCGCCGCGATAGGCCGGAAGCTCGACGCCGTCGATGGTCTCGGTATCGGAGGAGCGGGGCTTGGCGAATTGGCCGGCGAGGCGACCCACCTTGACCACCGGAACGGCCCCGGCAAAGGTCAACACCACTGCCATCTGCAACAGCACGCGGAAGGTGTCGCGGATGTTGTTGGGGTGGAACTCGGCGAAGCTCTCGGCACAGTCACCGCCTTGCAGCAGGAACGCCTGGCCTTCCGCTACGTCGGCCAGCGCCCAACGCAGGTTGCGTGCCTCGCCGGCGAATACCAACGGCGGATAACGACGAAGCTCGTCCTCCACCGCGGCGATGCGGTCGAGATCGGGATAGTGGGGAACCTGGCGAACAGGCCGGTCGCGCCAGCTGTTCGGCGTCCAAGTGTCGGTCATCGGCGTTCTCGCGCCCAGGCTGGGGAGGAAAAGACCTAGCCTATACGCCGGTCGACGGCGTTTTTCAACTCACGGGCCATTAACAAAGGTGTTTCAGGCCGCTTCCGGCGCAGCGGCGGGCGGTTGTCGGGGCTCACGCATGGTGACGAACTCCTCCGCCGCCGTGGGGTGGATGCCGATGGTGGCGTCGAACTGCGCCTTCGTCGCCCCGCACTTGAGCGCGACGCCCAGGCCCTGGATGATCTCCGGCGCGTCCACACCGACCATGTGGCAGCCCACCACCCGGTCGCTTCGCCGGTCCACCACCAGCTTCATCATCGTCATCTCGTCGCGCCCGGTCAGCGTGTGCTTCATTGGCCGGAAGCGGGAAAGGTAGACGTCCACACTGTCCGGCGTTCCGGCATCGTGTTCGGCAAGGCCGACGGTGCCCACCGGCGGCTGGCTGAACACCGCGGTGGGAATGTTGGCATAGTCCACCCGCGTCGGCGTGCCATTGAACAACGTCTCGGTGAAGGCCCGGCCTTCAGCGATGGCTACCGGCGTCAGCATCACCCGGTTGGTGCAGTCGCCCACGGCGTAGATGTTGGCCACCGAGGTGCGGTTGTCGTCGTCCACCACCACGCCGCCCGCGTCGTCCAGCGCCACTCCCACCTCCGCCAAGCCGATCCCGGCGGTGTTTGGGGTCCTGCCGGTGGCGTAGAGGACCGCGTCCACCACCAGCGAGTCCGCAGCCACGCCGCCCGGCCCGGCCAGTGTCAGGCGGAGACCGCCTTGATCGTCCTTGGCGATCGCCTGCACCACGGTACCGGATCGGATGTCGATCCCCTTCTTCGCCATCTCGTCACCCAAGGTGGCACGAACGTCGGCATCAAAGCCGCGCAGCACCTGGTCGCCGCGGATGATCTCCGTGACCTGCGCGCCGAGGCCATTGAAGATGCCGGCGAACTCCACCGCGATGTAACCGCCGCCGACGATGGCGACGCGGTTCGGCAGGCCGGATAGATCGAGCGCCTCGTTGGAGGTGATGGCGTGCTCGATGCCCGGAATGGCCGGCAGCGACGGCCGACTGCCGGTGGCGATCAGGATGATTTCGGCGGTGAAGCTCTGTCCGTTGACGGTCACGGTATGGGCGTCGGACAGCACCGCGCGGCCGTCGATGCGCCGCACGCTATTGGTCTCGAGGATGCGGTTGTAGACGCCTTCCAGCCGATCCAGTTCCACGTTCTTGTTGTGGATCAGGGCTGACCAGTCGAAGCGGGCATCGCCCGGCGCCCAACCGAAACCGCGGGAGTCGGCAAAGTCGTCGGCGAAGTGGGCGCCCATCACCAGCAGCTTCTTCGATACGCAGCCGCGCATGACGCAGGTGCCGCCGACGCGGCTTTCCTCGACGATGGCCGTCCGCGCGCCGTAGCCGCCGGCGAGCCGTGTGGCCCGCACGCCGCCGGAGCCGGCGCCGATGGTGATCAGATCAAAATCGTACCGAGCCATGACCGAACCTCCCGCGTGTGGACGACCCGACGGTGGGCTTGAGTCAAAGACCGCCCATGCACAGGTATTTAACCTCCAGGAATTCCTCGATGCCGTACTTGGCGCCCTCGCGGCCGATGCCGGATTCCTTGAAGCCGCCGAACGGCGCCGCCTCGGTGGAGAAGATGCCTTCGTTGACAGCGACGATGCCGAATTCCAACGCCTCGCCGACCCGCCACACCCGGCCGACGTCGCGGCTGTAGAAATAGGCGGCAAGGCCGTAAGGGGTGCCGTTGGCCAGCGCCACCGCCTCCGCCTCGTCGCGGAACCGGTACAAGGGCGCCACCGGGCCGAAGATTTCCTCGTTGGCGACGGCCATCTCCGGCGTGACGTCGGCAAGCACTGTGGGTTCATAGAAGGTGCCGCCCAAGGGATGCCGCCGACCGCCGAGCACCGCCCGCGCCCCCTTCGCCAGGGCGTCTTCCACCAGTCGCTCCACTTTGGCCAGCCCCTCGACGTTGATCAGTGGCCCCTGCTGGCTGTCCACCGCGTCGCCGGGGCCCACCTTCAGGCCCGACGCCGCCTGCGCCAAGCGCCCGGCGAACTCCTCATAGACGGCGTCATGCACGAGGATGCGGTTGGCACACACGCAGGTCTGGCCGGAATTGCGGTACTTGGACGCCAGTGCGCCCTGCACCGCCGCATCAAGGTCGGCGTCGTCGAAGATGATGAACGGCGCGTTGCCGCCGAGTTCCAGCGACACCTTTTTCACCGTACCCGCACACTGCTTGAGCAGCAGCTTGCCGACCTCCGTGGAGCCGGTGAACGAAAGCTTGCGCACCGTGGGGTTGGCGGTGAGCTCGCCGCCGATGGCCTCGGGCGAACCGCAGATCACGTTCAGGACACCCTTCGGCAGACCGGCCCGCTCCGCCAAGGCCGCCAGCGCCAGCGCGGTGAGTGGCGTTTCTTCCGACGGCTTGACCACCACCGTGCAACCCGCCGCCAGGGCCGGCGCGCACTTGCGGGTGATCATCGCCATCGGGAAATTCCACGGCGTGATGGCGGCGGCCACGCCCACCGGCTGCTTGAGCACCACGACCCGCTTGTCGGCAGCGAACGTGGGAACGATGTCGCCGTAGACCCTGCGGCCCTCCTCGGCGAACCACTCCACGAAGGCGGCGCCGTAGGTCACCTCACCACGGGCTTCGGCCAACGGCTTGCCCTGCTCCGCGGTCATCAGCAGGGCCAGATCCTCGACATGTGCGATGATGGCGTCGAACCACGCCCGCAGCAGCGCGCCACGGTCCTTGGCGGTGCGGGCACGCCAGGCCGGCAACGCGGCCTCCGCGGCGTCGATGGCGCGGCGGGTCTCGGCGGCGCCCATATCCGGCACCTGCGCAAGCTCGATACCGGTAGCCGGGTCGATGACCGGAAAAGTGGCGCCGGAATCGGCCCCTACCCAGGCACCATCGATGTACGCGCGGTCACGCAGCAGACCAGAATCGGCGATCTTCATGGCGGAACTCCTCCCGCCGCCGACTATAGCCCCCGGCACCGCCGAAGGCGAGATCGCCAAGCAGCAGCTAGAGAGCTACTCCACGGTGACGCTTTTCGCCAGGTTGCGGGGCTGATCCACGTCGGTGCCCTTGGCCACCGCCACGTGGTAGGCCAGCAACTGCACCGGGATGGTGTAGAGGATGGGGGCGACGAAGGGATCCACGACCGGCAGCTCGATGGTGGCCGCTGCGATGTCGCCGAGGCGTTCGATCCCCGGCCCGTCGGACAGGAAGATCACCCGGCCGCCGCGGGCGATGACCTCCTGCATGTTGGAGGCCGTCTTGTCGAACAGCTCGTCCGACGGCGCGATGACGATGATCGGAACTTCCTCGTCGATCAGCGCGATGGGACCGTGCTTCATCTCGCCGGCGGCGTAGCCTTCGGCGTGAATGTAGCTGATCTCCTTCAGCTTCAGTGCCCCCTCCAGGGCGATGGGATAGCCGGTGCCGCGCCCCAGGTAGAGCACGTCGCGGGCCTCCGCCACCTCGTGGGCCAGGGCCGCCAGCTTCTCATCGTGGATCAGCACGTCGTTGGCCCGCCGCGGCACCTCGGTGAGCGCGCGGCACAAGTTCATTTCCGTATCGCGGTCGATGGCGCCGCGCTTCGATGCCAAGCCGATGACCAGACACGCCAAAACCGTCAACTGGGTGGTGAACGCCTTGGTGGAGGCCACGCCGATCTCCGGCCCGGCCTGGGTGAGCAGCACCGAGTCCGAGGCCCGCGCCATGGAGCTTTCCGGCACGTTGACAATGCTGAGTACCCGCTGGTCCTGGTCGCGGGCGTGCTTCATCGCCGCCAGTGTGTCGGCGGTCTCTCCCGACTGAGAGATGAACAGCGCCACGCCCCCCTGCGGCATGTCGGCGCAGCGGTAGCGGAACTCCGACGCAATATCCACCTCCACCGGGATCCGCGCGATGCGCTCGAACCAATACTTGGCCACCAGCGCGGCGTGATACGAGGTGCCGCAGGCGACCAACGTCAGCCGGCTGATGCGGGTGGGCTCCATGCCCACCGGTGGCAGGGTGACCACCTGATTCCACGGATTGAGCAGCGCGTGCAGCGTATCGCCCATCACCGTCGGCTGCTCGTAGATTTCCTTGAGCATGAAATGGGGGAAATTGCCCTTGCCGATCAGCGCGCCGGAAGTGGCGGTGAGCTTCACCTCGCGCTCGACCACGGCGCCGCCGGCCTCATGGATGATGGCGCCGGAGGCCTTCACCTCCGCCCAGTCGCCTTCCTCCAGGTGGCAGATGCGGCTGGTGAGCGGCGCCAGCGCCAAGCTGTCGGAGCCCAGATACATCTCCCCGTCGCCATAGCCGATGGCCAGCGGGCTGCCGCGGCGGGCACCGATCATCAGTTCGTCGTGGCCGGCGAACACGATGGCCAGGGCAAACGCCCCGTCCAGGCGCGCCAGCGCCTGCTGTACCGCCGCCTGCGGCGGCAGCCCCTCGGCCAGGTAGCCGCTGATCAGATGGACCACCACCTCGGTGTCGGTGTCGGTGTTGAACGCGTGGCCGGCGGCGGTTAGCTCCTGCCGCAGCTCACGGAAGTTTTCGATGATACCGTTGTGGACCAGCGCTACCCGCGAGTCACCGTGGGGATGGGCGTTGTTCTCCGTGGGTGCCCCGTGGGTCGCCCACCGGGTATGGCCGATGCCGATGCGCCCCGTGACCGGGCTGGAGTTGAGCGTCGCTTCCAGATTGACGATCTTGCCCTCGGCGCGGCGGCGATCGATAGTCCCGTTGACCAACGTGGCGACGCCCGCGGAATCGTAGCCGCGATACTCCAGCCGCTTCAGCGCGTCGATCAGCAGCGGCGCCACGTCGTTCTTGCCGATGATGCCGATGATGCCGCACATACCGATCTACTCCTTGTTCTTGCCGCTGCTCGCCGACCCGCCGCTTTTCGACCCACCGCTTTGAGCAGCCGCCTTCTCCTTCGAGCGCCGACGCCGGAACGCCGCCGCCCAGCCGGCGCGCTCGGTGCGCGGGCCGCGGGTGAGTGCCAGAGAGTCGGCCGGTGCGTCGCGCGTCAGCACACTGCCGGCGCCGATGATGGCGCCGTCGCCCACCGACACCGGCGCCACGAGGGAGGTGTTGGAACCGATGAAGGCGCCGGCCCCGATGTCGGTGTGGGACTTGAAGAAGCCGTCGTAGTTGCAGGTGATGGTGCCGGCGCCAACGTTGGCCCGCGCCCCAACCCTGGCATCGCCGATGTAGGTGAGGTGATTGACCTTGGCGCCATCCTCGACGGTGGCGTTCTTGATCTCGACGAAGTTGCCGATATGGGCGTCCGCCGCCACGTGGGCACCGGGCCGCAACCGTGCGAAGGGACCCACCTGGGCGCCGTCGCCCACGGTGGCACCTTCCAGATGACTGAACGGACGGATCAGCACGTTGTCACCGACCGTGACTCCGGGCCCGAAGACCACGTTCGGTCCCACCGTGACGTCGCGCCCCAGGCGCGTATCGGCGCTGAAGAACACCGTCTCGGGGGCCATCAGCGTCACCCCTTCGCCCATCGCGCTGGCCCGCATGCGGTCCTGGAATATCCCCTCCGCCCGGGCCAGGTCGGCGCGCGAGTCGATACCCAGCAGTTCCGCCTCTGCACCTTCCACGGCGGCGCAGGGCAAGCCGTCGTCACGGGCCAGGCCGATGATGTCGGTGAGATAGTATTCGCCCTTGGCGTTGTCGTTGCCGACCCGGTCCAGCAGGCCGAACAGACGACTCCCGTCTATGGCCATCACGCCGGAATTGCACAGGCCGATGGCGCGTTCGTTGTCGCCGGCATCGCGGTGCTCGACGATGGCTTCCAACCCACCGTCGGCGCCAAGCACAAGCCGGCCGTAACCGGTAGGATCCGGCGGCCGGAAGCCGAGGACCACGACGGCCGGATGCGGCGCTTCGCGGCGGGTCCGCAGCATCGCCTGCAGGGTGTCAACGGTCAGGAACGGGGTGTCGCCGTAGACGACCAGCACGTCGCCCTGGTGATCCGCAAGCTCGTCGCGGGCCGCCTTGACCGCGTGCGCCGTGCCCAGGCGCGGCCCCTGCTCCACCGCCGAGTGCGGATGGACGGCGCGCCGCACGGCGTCCATCTCGTCGCCGATCACCGCCACCACGCGGGCCGGCGACAGGGCCTGCAGCGTGGCCAGCAGATGGCCGATCATCGGCCTGCCGCCGACCGGGTGCAGCGCCTTGGGCAGCGATGATTTCATGCGGGTGCCGAGGCCCGCAGCCAGAATGACGACGGCAAGGTTGTCGTGGGTCATGGTTTGGTGATCATGTCGGTCATCGGCGGAAGGGGGGGTGCGAGGACCACGATCTCGGCGGCCATGGGCCAAGAGGCCGTCGGCCGGGCGGTCGCCGCGGACCTTGCCACAACCGGAGAATCCCGCCAAGTCAAATGGTGTTGCGAAACGTTTCGGCGAGGGGCAGGAACATGGCGCGGGTAACGGCGGTGGTCTTCGATCTGGACGGTACGCTGGTGGACAGCGCGCCCGACCTGCACGTGGCGGTCAACGGATTGCTGGCAGAGCATGACCGCGCCACGCTGACCCTGCCCCAGGTCACCTACATGATCGGCGAGGGTGCACAAAAACTGGTGGAGCGTGCCTTCGCAGCCACCGGCACGCCGGCCGACCCCGACGCTCTGCCTTCCCTGACCCGCCGCTTCCTGGCCCTGTACGAAGAGGAGCCGGCCGCCCTTACGCGGCTGTATGACGGCGTCGACGCGACGCTGAGCAAGCTGCGGGCCGACGGCTACGCCCTTGGCATCGGCACCAACAAGCCGGAAGCAGCTTCCCGGGCCGTGCTGCGCGACATGGGGCTGGCGGATCGGGTGGACGCGGTGGTCGGCGGCGACACGCTGCCCGGCGTCCGCAAGCCCGACGGGCGGCTGGTCCTGGCGGTTCTGGACGAACTGGGTGCGCGCCCCGCCGACGCGACGATGGTCGGCGACACCGCCATCGACGTGGGCGCGGCCCGTGATGCCGGCATCCCGGTGATCGTCCGCGAGGGCGGCTATACGCGCGCGCCGGCAACCGCGTTGGGTGCGGACTCGGTGATCCAACGCTTCGCGGATCTGCCCGAAGCCCTGGCGCGGCTTCCTTGACACCTTCTCCGACGCCGCCTTATATGGTCGCTTCACGACGACCTCCGGGCGCGTAGCTCAGCGGGAGAGCACCGTCTTCACACGGCGGGGGTCCGTGGTTCAATCCCACGCGCGCCCACCATTTGCCTGCTCCGTTCGTCGGTTTCATCGTCCCTCGGTCTCGTCATTCGCCCCGCGAGGCTCACGCCAGGCAATACCGGCAAATCCGTTGACAATTCGGTAAGGTCCGCTGGGCAATTGTGCGGCGGACCGGTTGGCCGTGACCGCTATCACACGCCCGCGTGATGGCGATCACATGAACACCGGCACGAGGGGGCATAGTGAAAGAAAACATCTCCAAGCAGGGTCTCTCTAAAGCAAAACAGCACACGTTGCTGCGACGACTGTGGCAAACGTTCGACACCTGTGGACGATTTGTGGGCAAACCGGTGCACAAATCGTGGAAAACTCGCGGCTGCGTGATATGCTGCGCGGCCTAATAAAAACCCGTCTGGCAGGGGGCCGACATATCGATGGACGGGATCGATAGCGAGCACTTGATGGCGCTTGCGCGACAAAAAACGCGCGAAAGCCGCTCGGTGCTGGCGAGCACGATGGCCGACCTCTTCGACGGCCAGAACGGCACGCTCACGGACCGTGAGCGTGCGTTAATGTTCGAGATTATCCACAGGATTGTCGTCGATGCCGAACGTGCGCTTCGGCAGTCGATGAGCGAACGGCTGTCGACCCTCGAAGACGCGCCGCGCGATCTGGTCCGGCTGCTGGCCAACGACGAGATCGAGGTGGCCTACCCCATCCTCACCAACAGCCTGACCCGCCCCCATGCGTCGTACCAAGTTTTAGGTTAGTCCGTGGTCTGCAGGGAAGGCCTGATGGGGCTGTAGTCCCCACACAACGGAGGCCCGATCAGGCCTTCCCGGGATGACGGTCTCCGGTGCGGGTGGCCGGTATCCGAGGCTGCTGTGCGGTCTCGCCGTGTTGTAG
>Ga0209780_1000018_pt1 | contig 93175 bp, 87 predicted proteins | sample WorMetexBAHAMAS2_FD_187384 | JGI IMG/M metagenome (GOLD analysis project Ga0209780, IMG submission 187384) | Marine gutless worms symbiont microbial communities from Max Planck institute for Marine Microbiology, Germany - Inanidrilus exumae... | ecosystem: Host-associated > Annelida > Digestive...
CTGGAGCTTGAATTTTTGACCACAACTCCATCGCCGCTTGCATAATTTTTCATAGAACGGCCGGACGAATCAGAATCCGAACGGCAAAAAAACCGAAAATAGCAGAATTGGGCTGCAGGACACCCTGTCTTGGCAATCCCTATAGGAAACAGCCGCACTGCGGTATCTAACAAGCTAAAGAATCATTATTGCTTGTCAACAAAAGTGCATTTTGGGAACGTCAATGGGTCTGTTAAAAATACTCGCAGGTGAAAAAGGATAGTGGGAATGACGTCTGGAGGATTTGGCCTAAGATGTTTGAACCCGTAAGTCCCTGAAGGGCATCCTGTGGCGGCGCAGATCGTTTAAACACCCAATGTGATGGTAACGGCAAATCCGCCGGGTTGCCGATTGCGGGCAGAGACAGTTCCCCTGCAGGTTTCAATGCAGGTTTTCACAATGGCAAGCCCAAGGCCCACGCCACCGGAATCTCTATCACGAGAGGGCTCGGGACGAAAAAAAGGCTCGAATAGCTGAGCCAGAAGATTTTCAGGAACGCCGGGGCCATCATCTCGGACTTCAATTTCCACCATACCGTTTCTTGTTTCGGCGGTTACTTCGATCAGGCCTCCGTCTCCTGCATATTTAACGGCATTTCTCACCAAATTTGCTATTGCTCGCGTCAGAAGTTCAATCGATGCCAACACACGGACCTCAGGATCTATTCTGACAATAACATTGGTCTCCGGTGCCGTCTCCCGTTTAATTGCCGATTCAACCACAGGAAGCAGATCAATTTGTTCCAATCTAACCGTTTTTGAATTTAATTCAGCCCGGGAAAACGCAAGCAACTCGTTCACCAGTTTGGACATGTGCTCCACATCTTCCAGCACATCGACAACCCGCTGGCGGTTATCTCCATCAGTACGCTGCTCTAAAGTTCCAAGACCAAACTGAATCCGGGCAATGGGCGACCCCAGCTCATGGGCCACATCCCCCAGAAAGCGTTTTTGGCCATCTACGAAACCGGATAAACGTTCCGTCATATGGTTGATCGTCTGTGCAAGCCTTCCGATTTCATCGGTTCTTGATTCATCGATGGCAACCTTGAATCGGCCTTTGGCGATTTCCTCTGTGGCTCGGGTCATGCGGCTGAGTGGTCCCGTGATGTATCTAACCATGGGTATCCACATCAAGGCCGAAATCAGTATAATCGCCGCTGCTACGATCATCCAGGGAACAGGATCGAAAAAAAAGCCATTCCCGGTTGCCGAATTCGACACCGCCAGCAAAACACCTGGCGCAGGGGGGTGAAACGGTTCAGGGGGTATGGGAATCAGCATCCCCGACCAGTAGCGGGTTGGATGCCGCGTCCGCATCATGAAATGCGGTCTTTTGTAAGCACTATCGGCGTGAATGGGTGGTGGTCGTCCGATCCCACCTGTTGCCGGCGACTCGCGACCATCATTGGCAGCCCAGTTGTCCGGTCTTCTTTTGGGGTCGTCAAATTGAAGATGTGGCGGAAATCGTCTTCGAGAAGGTGGGCGCTGCATAACGTTTCTGACCCGATTTACGATCTCTTCAGGTAAATCCATAGCTGTTGATGCGAAGCGCGATCCGTCTTCAAGCATAAGTACGAAATCCAACTGGTGGATCCCTGCATGTCGGGCAAGTACTTCAGCCCAGATTGTTCGTGACGTCTGGTGCAGGTCATGGGAAATCAACATGCCGGTAGTTCGCAAGCGATTTGATCCCTCCAGGCCGATCATCGCATGCAGATTAATCTGGGGCTGGAAAGCAAAAAACACCCCTAAGACCACCGCCACCAGGGCCAGGTTCAGGAAAAACCAGCCGAGAATCTTTGTCAGCAAAGACGGACCCCGTCTTATCATTGCTGATCCTCCGGGCTGTTGAACATGTAGCCAACACTGCGAACCGTTCTGATGAACCTCGGATTTCGGGGATCTTCTCCGAGCTTGCGCCGCAACGATGATATATGGACATCCACGGAGCGGTCGAAAACTTCATAACTCCGCCCGGCAACGGCATCCAGGAGTTGATCCCGCGTCAGAATTCGCCCGGCAGCTTTAGCCAAGTTTATCAAAAGATCGTACTCGATAGGGGTCAAATTCAGCGTTTTTTCATCCAGACGAACGGTTCGGGAGCTTTGCTCTATTTCCAGATTCCCGAAAAGCAGGACCTTATCCTTAGCTGCAGCTGCAACTTGGCGCTCAGATACAATATGCCGGCGGGTAACGGCCCGCAGGCGTGCTAATAGCTCCCGGGAGGAAAAGGTCTTGGGTAGATAATCGTCGGCCCCCATCTCGAGCCCGACAATTCTATCGGTTTCTTCACCCCGTGCGGTGAGCATCAACACGGGTATATCGGATTCCTTGCGCAACCGTTTCAACACTTCGAAACCATCCATTTGCGGCATCATGACGTCCAGAATGACCGCATGGTAATCGCCGTTCCTTATCATCTGCAGCCCTTGAGCGCCGTTGTGGGCCATCTCTACCCGGTATCCCATGGGCCCCAGGTAGTCCGCCACCAGTTGACACAGCTTTTTGTCATCATCGACGATCAAAATTTTGATGTTTGCCGACTCAATCGTTTGACGCACCATTGGCATACCCACCTTTTCAAATCAATTTGATGATTCATTTTTATGCACTCCCCGACGCCGGGGCAATCTATTTTACATAATCTTTACAATTGTGTTCTCGATCAACACCCAATCTTTACATTTTTCTCTTATCATACACTGCAACCAAGGGGAAAAAGTCTCGAAATAACATCATCTAAAGGTGAAAAATTCGGATCTCCTAAGTCCTTACCTATTTCTTATGAAGAAATTAAGAAGGAGTCATTATGATTGGAATGTGGAAAAGCAAACCCATGAGGAGAGAGTTGAAGTGAAAAAAATAAACAGCTTTTTTGTACTTCTTTCAATGACATTGTATTTGTTTAGTAATGGCTGTTCTCACAATGTCGGTATAACCAACCAAACCACTAGAGCAAATAAGGTTACATCTGACGACATGGTAAATAAAGGTATTGCCCACACGATTCAAGGCGATTATCAGCAAGCCATTTCAGATTTTACCAAAATTTTGGAAAGTGATCCGACAAATAGTTCCTGCTATTACTTTAGAGCACTTATAAGAAACCGGATTGGTGAGTATGATCGCGCGTTGACTGATTTCAATAGAGCTTTGGAATTAGATCCTCTAAACGACGATGCGTATGCTGAGCGAGCAATCATACGGGTCAATACCGGTGAATATGAGCAGGCATCGGCTGATTTCGAGAAGGCACTGGTTTTAAATCCGCTAAATGGAGAAACATATAACAGTCGCGGCATCCTTCTAGCACTGACAGGCAAATACGATCTTGCCATCGCTGACTTCAACAAGGCCATCGATTTGAATCCAGAACATGCCACTGCATACGCTAATAGAGCAAATGTCTGGTTGCATGCTGCCGATTATAACCGAGCAATGAAGGATTATAATACATCTTTGAGTTTAAATCCGATTAACTCGGCAGCATACAACGGCCGTGGCGTAATTTGGGTCATGCAAAGCCGCCACAAGCGTGCCATTGCCGATTTCAGTCGCGCAATACAAATAGATCCTAGTAATGCGCAAGCCTATTTCAATCGAGCCAATGCTTGGATGAAACTCGGTAGCCTGAAAACGGCTCTGGCGGATATCGAAAAAGCTTTAATCCTTGCACCTGATAGGAAAGATTATAATAGCTTGGCGGTCCACCTGAAATCCTTAGTTTCTGGTGCTTCGAATGCTTTCTAATAGATTTGTTAGCGGAGAACAACAACTATTAACGGGAGACACAGTATGAAAGCAAAGCTTGGAAAAACAGTCGGCGCAGGCGCCCTGGTTTTAATGATGACAATATGCTTCATGCCCGCAATGGCCGGAGCGTTTGCTCCCGGAGGAGGAACGCCGGGAAAGGATTTTGGCCCGCACGGTCATCAACCGCCGGCACTTGGCATCTGGCGGAACCCGCAGGTGATCGAAAAGCTGAAACTCACCGAAGCACAGGTCAAACAGATTCGCGACCTTGATTTCTCCAGCCGTGAAAAGATTTTACCTCTGAAAGCGCAGATCGATGCCTGCCGTCTGAAAATGGATAAAGCGATTTCCGAAGACAATGTGGACCAGAAAATCGTTCTCACCCAGGCCAAAAAAATAGCCGATCTGAGGGGCAAAATATTTATCCGGAAGATTGAAGCCAGGCTCGCGTTTAAAGAAATTTTAACAGCGGATCAACTCAATGAACTGAAGCTGCTTTTCGAACATCGTAAAAGGTGGCGCCCGGAGACCGGCCGGAACTTCCTTCCCGGCGGCTATACCCAAGGAGAGCGGGAGCCGGAGAAGGCTTCTGCATTCTAGCTAAATAGCGTCACGGGAGAAAAAACGATTTTGATGGTGAATTGGGGCACTAACTGATCCTACACAGTGCAATAAACTTTACACTATCTATACAATTTTATCCCGGATCGACAAACTATCTTTACATCCCCCGCCTATATTCCGCTCAAAACCGGTGAGAAAATTCCCGACAACCAGAAACCAAAACGGAGTCACAGCATGAACGGAATTTACACAAAATCAATCGATGCCGGCATGCCGATTCTAATGATCACGGTATTCTTCACCCCTGAAAGAGAAGGTGCATTCCTACCCGGAGACGAAATGCGGGGCTGGGCGGGCGGAAAAAAAGGCTATCACCGGGCGCCTCTTGGAATCTGGAGGAACCCGCAACTGGTCCAGGAACTGGGTCTCACCGATGAGCAGGTGAAACAGGTCAGGGCTGCAGAATTTACCTTCCGTGAAAAGCATTTGGCCCTGAGAGCACGGTTAGACGGCTGTCGTCTGCAACTGGACGAGGCGTTCTCCGCTGATATCGTCGACAACACGACGGTTCTCGATCTGGCGGTGAAAATCGCAGACATCAAAGCAGAACTGTTCGTCCAGGATATTACATCGCATCTGGCCCTCGGTAAAATCTTGAACAGGGACCAAATCCGCAAGCTGAAAAACCATGACATGCGTCGGCAAAGGAACAACTGGAATCATGGGAAGAAACAAATGCCTGCGATTCCCTACACACACAAACCCGGAGACTAAAAGGGCGCCATTACTGATATATGGAGAAGTCACTATGCTGTCCGGTAAACCGAAGAAAGAAAGACGGTCCGGCCTGGATCGCCGACAGTTCTCATACGATCTGTATATTCCCGAGCGACGGAGTGGACGGGATCAACGCGGCGATCCACTGGAGTGCCATCGGATCTACATTGTTACCGGAGCGTCGATAGATAAAGTGTTTCATACCCCGTTTTTCTATAAACAAATCGGCACAAGAAAGGTAATTTTCCGATGAACACCGCAAAAATCACTACCATGGTTATCGCCCTGCTGGCAGTCCTTTTCACAGTCAACGCATTGGAAACGCAGGTGCCTGCGCAGGAAACCGGCAGACGGCGTCACGGTCCGCCCCCGGAAGCCTATACCGCCTGCGAAGGGAAAACCGCCGGGGATGCGGCAGAATTTGTGAGCCCCCGCGGGGATACGGTGACAGGCACCTGCCAGCAGCAGGGTGACCGTTTATTCCTGGTCCCCGATAACCCGCCCCCCCATCACGGCAGACAGACCGACAGCACTAAGGAGGAATAACACCATGAACCGCCGGGTTCAGATCCGCATCCAGCCTACGGCCCGGGGCTAACACGCGGTTCTTTATCCATCCTATAAAACGACAACGCCTGATCCAGCAACACCGGCCGATTCCTATGCAAGCATAGCCGGAAGCCGCTATGTTCCAGGACCGCAAACAAAGTTTTCATGAATAATCAGAAAGCACGTGAAGGATTTATCCATGCTGAGAAAAGACAAAGATCCGTTCATGGCAGATATCAATGCGCTGGGCCGTAAGATTGCCGAACCGTCGGGAATGGAACAGCATTGCCGGGAGGCCGATGCGGCCTTCAGGAAGAGCGAACAACGGCATCGTCAGTTGTTTCAATCCGCGCCCATTGCCCTCATCGAAAGGGATGCGTCCCACCTGAAAGCCTATCTTGAGCAGCTGTGCAAATCCGGGGTGTCGAATCTCAGGGCCTACCTGGAAGAGAATCCTCGGCGGATTCACGACTGCTGGTCTTTGATAAAGACTGTCGACTATAATCCGGCCTTCCTGGAACTGATGGGACTGCCTGTCGGTACAGCACCCCGTAGCACCTATATGCCAACTGATTCAAAAAATTTTCTACGGCTGGCCCGGGACATCATTCTAATGATAGCGGGGGGAGAAACCGCAAGCGAACGGGAAGTGACGCTTGTGACCGCCTCCGGCGAGTCCAGAGTTGTCTGGGGAAAATCGCTGGTTGTCGCCGGCCACGAGAAAACCATGGATCGGGTGGTCATTGCCCTGGTAGATATCTCCCGGCGCAAGCAGGCGGAAAATTTACTGCGGGAAAGCGAGCGCAGGTTCCGGGAACAATCCCTGCGGGATGGTTTGACCGGTCTTTACAATCAGCGCTATCTCTACCGGTCTCTTGCCGGATGGATTGAACGTTCCCAAACCACCGGTGTCCCGATCTCTCTAATATGTATAGACCTGGGTGACTTCAAAAAGGTGGTGGACACACATGGCCATCCCAATGGCAGCCGCATCATCCGAAAAGTAGCGCAAACCATCGACCAGTGCCTCGAATCACCGGCCTACTCCGTAGCCTACGCCGGAGACGAGTTCGTTGTGGTCCTGCCGGAGACTGACCGGCTCCGGGCGTGGCAGAAAGCCGTCGAGATCCGTTTCCGGGTGAAAAACTCGGTCTACCTATTGGATAGAGGCATCGAGGTGCGGGTACAGGCCAGCTCCGGGACAGCAACCTTCCCCCGGGATGCCGGGAACCTGAACGACCTGATTGCCGCTGCCGACCATGCCCTGTTCGCCGTTAAGGAGGCCTGCAAAGGCTCTATCTGTCAATTTGAAAGTAGGATCCCCACCGATATCATCCTGAAAAGATCAGCATTCAACCAGAGCCGCAGCCGTCAAATATGTTGCAGGACGGACAAGGCCACCCCATAAGAGCGGCCCTCCATATTTTACAGAATCTTTACATTTTTCGCTCCCAACAACACAAAAGCTTTACACCCTTTGACTATGTTGACGATCGACGCGGGATGAAAAGGACCTGATAACAGCAATGTGTAAAACGAAACAGTTTAGTCCGCAGTCGAGTAAAGGAGATTCAAAGTGAACAGACAATTGATAAAACGAGCGACCCTGGTCCTGACCCTGGTGGCCCTGTTGTCCACAGTGGCCTGCGGTGGAAAAGACAACCATCGCCGCGGCCGCCGCCATGGGCCGCCGCCGGAGGCGATCGCGGCCTGCGAGGATAGGCAGGCGGGTGACAGCGTCGAATTCAGGGGCCGCAACGGCGAAGCTGTCCAGGCCACCTGCCGGGAGATCAACGGCCGGTTGGCAGCCGTTCCGGCAGGGATGTCACCGGAACGAGACGACTGACTATCATTGCACACGAAAAAATGATTTATCGGGTGGCGATTTCAAGACTGCGGCCCCTGGATCGAGATACGGCGGGATTCCAACTATACCCCACCCGGCCGAAGTAGTGTCCATCCAGGGATGGCCAATTTGGACACGAACTGATCCTACGCCGCGATTGAAGCCGGGGCCGCAGTCTTGAAATCGTCGCCCGCAGAGGAAGGAAAATCGTCAACCATGACCATTGAACAGATTAAAGGCTGTATCGGCTGCGGGACCTGCGTCAAAACCTGTCCCGCGGATGTCATTCGCCAGGACCCGCGGACCGGAAAGGCATTTATCAAGTATCCGGCGGATTGCCAGATCTGCCATTTGTGCCGGATGTACTGCCCGGTCGACGCCATCACCATTACACCGGAGAAGTCCATTCCGGTCGTTGTTTCATGGGGCTAAAAATGAATGATTATATCAAGAGTCACTATTTTATTCTGTCTGGACTGGTATTTGCCGGCATCCCACTGCTTATCTGGACCATGGATGACATTGCGACCCGTTCGCTGCTGAAAGACGCCCTTTCCGTCCTGACCCTCCTGGCATTCTGCCAGATGGCCGGGCAGTTCTTCTGGGCTCGGACCAACCGCGGCGCGGTGGACAGCCTCAAGATGAGCCGCATCGTAAAATACCACAAAATCATCGGGTACACATGCGGAAGCCTGTTGCTGCTTCACCCGTTTCTCCTGGTCGTTCCCAGGTTTTTCGAGGCAGGCGTCACGCCTCTGGACGCTTTTACCACCATAATCACCACTTTCACCAGCCGAGGGGTTGTGCTCGGCCTCATCGCTTGGTTTCTGTTGTTATCCCTTGGCTTGACATCCCTGGTGCGTAGAAATCTTCCGATGGCGTATAGATCCTGGCGGATTTTTCACGGCATTCTGGCCATCGGGTTCGTTCTAACGGCGTCCTGGCACGTCATCGATCTTGGCAGCCATGCAAGCCCCGCCCTTTCAGCTTTTTTCATTATTCTTACAGCCGGCGGCGTGCTGCTCCTTGGCAAACGATACGTCTTATAATTATTCGGGCCTATAAACAAAAAAAAGGAATGAGCCAATCCTACCCCCTCCCACTGGCTCCCTCCCGCCAGGGGAGGGAGAAAATATAGTCCTCCCCCTTGATGGGGGAGGTGCGGTGGGGGTGAAAGAATTGATGAATACCGTAACCTTAGTTTTGTTTACAGGTCCGTAAATATTTAACAACACAAGCGAGGCATAAATGGGTAACTTACAGAATCCTAAAGATATGTCCCGGCGCAATTTCATGGCCCTTGCCGGCGGAGCGGCGGGAATGGCGGCCATGGCCGCCATGGGCATCCCGACGAAGCGCAGGGCGTACAGCGCCAATATCCCCGACATCGATATCAACAGCATGACCATCGTTGAAAACAAGGCCGATGTCCTGGTTGTTGGCAGCGGTATGGCCGGCCTTTTCGCGGCGGTCAAGGCCCACGATGCCGGCGCCAAAGTCCTGATGGTCTCCAAAGGCGGGCTCGGCACATCCGGGCAGACGCCGTTTGCCAAAGGCATTTTCGCCTATGACCCGGCCGCGGAGAAAATGAGCCTCGATAAGTTTGTCGCAGCGGTTTCCCGGTCTGCCCTGGGGACGAACAATCCTGTCTTCACCCGGCAGATGGCCGCGCACTCGGCGGCCCGGGTCAGGGAATTGAAAGGTTGGGGCTTTTTCGATTCGCCCCTCTATCACGATTCTTTCAGCAAACCCATGGCCGAAAGGAACATCCCCATTTTCGAAAGGATTATGCTGACTCACCTGATTAAAGAAAACAGCCGGATAGCCGGGGCGGCAGGCTTCAGTCTGGATGCAACGAAGATCCATCTCTTCGCTGCCAAGAGCGTCATTCTCTGTACCGGGGCCGGCGGATTCAAACCCAACGGGTTTCCCATCTGCGACCTCACCCACGACGGGACGATCATGGCTTATTGTATCGGTGCCAAAGTGACCGGCAAGGAGTGGAACGACGGGCATCCCGGCCAGGCCGAAAACGCCGCGGCCTGCTTTGACGGGTGGCATGGCATGTTTGAAAGAAAGCCCGGTGTAGGGGGTGTGGGTATACGCCATGATTTAGGGGTAAATCTGAATTACCAGGCATACATGACCGGAAATCCTGTTGTGATGGGCCCTCCCGGCATGGGAGCAGGAGGTAGCCGCGTCGCAGAAGGTGGACCGTACGTCCCTGACGAATTTAAGCGATATGGCCCTCCGCAAGGTGAACGGGGGCCGAGAAAAGGCCCCGGCCCCGGTAGAGATGGCGGCCCTCCCAAAGAGGGGGGAGCACCTCCGGGAATGGCGGAAACACTCGTGGGCGGTTCTTCTGCAGGGATGTCCATCCACAAATCAGAAGGTTTGGTTCCCATAAACGATAGTTGCGAATCAACGATTTCGGGGTTGTATGCCGCCGGTGATGCCCTAGGCTCCCATATGGCAGGCGCCATCTATACTCAGATCGGATCTTCACTTGCCGGCTCAGCGGTTCAAGGCGCCATTGCCGGGGAGGCTGCTTCTGAATATTGCCGGGGCGTCAAAATACCGGAAATTTCAAACGCCAAGATGAATAACGTCCAGCAAGAGATACTGGCGCCTTTAAAGAAAGAGGCCGGTTATAGCCCTGCCTGGGTGACGCAAACCCTCCAAGGCATCATGATTCCAAACTTTGTTCTCTATATTAAAAAGGAGAGTCTTTTAAAGGCGGCATTGGCTTACGTAGAAGAATTGAGAGATCACCATATGCCCATGCTTCGGGCGGTAGACCTCCATGAACTGAGGCTGGCACACGAGACCGCGAACATGATTATAAATGCGGAAATGAAGCTGAAGGCGTCCCTTATGCGAAAAGAGAGCCGCGGGAGCCATTTCCGGCTGGATTATCCTGACATGGACACCAAAAACTGGAATGCCTGGATCAATATATACAAAGGCAAGGACGGTAAAATGAAGCTCGAAAAACAGGCTTTTGAAACCTGGCCGGCTTAATCCGAACATTGCTGAAAAGATTTCATGCAATGTTCGGGTTAAGAAGTAAAAGGAGGCAAACCATGCTGCTCGTGAGAACAAAACAATACCGGCCACTGCTTGCCGGCGCCGTCACTTATTTCTTTCTTTCTGCGACCATTTTACCGACAAGTGTGCATGCCGGGGCTTTGCACGGGGAGTACCATGAGACACTCCTGGCAGGCCACAAACCGGCACGGATGTTCTATCCTCGGCCGGGACATCATGTAAAAACCCTCCCGCACGGCCACCGGGCCGTGAAGGTCGGTTCCCGGCACTATCATTTCCTGGACGGGATTTTCTACCGTCCAGGACCGGGCGGCTTTGTCGTGGTTGCCGCGCCGATCGACGCCCGGGTGCATGCGCTGCCGGCGGCCGCGGTCATGGTCACCATTGGGGCCATCGCCTACTGGACCTACGCCGGCGTCTATTACCAGAAGGTGTCCGACGGGTACATGGTGGTGGCCCGGCCAGTGAAGCCGGTCACCCCGGATGACGCCATTGCCTGGGAGGGTGATCAGATCCGCGTGACGGCCGCGCTGCTCAATGTTCGCTCCGGTCCGGGTCGGGATCACCCGGTAATCAGGCAAGTGAAACAGGGCGACCTTTTGACCGTGCGGTCATCGAGTACAGACTGGTATTATGTAAAGCTGCCGGATGATTCCTTCGGCTGGGTCATGGTCAAGTACACGACCATGGTGAAACCTAAAGCCGTTGGATAAGGGGGGGCAACAGTCTTCAGGTTCTGGGGAGCAAACCGGCGGTTACAGTCATCCCCTGTACCGGATAGGATGTATCAATGTTTAGACCAACAACAACTAAAACTGTTGTGCCGGCGATCATCATGGTTGCGGTTTTTATCTCAGGCGCATCCGCCTTCGCTCAGGATAGCCAGAGAGCGGACCGGTTCATGCGGGAATTCGATGAAAACCGGGATGGCGTCGTGTCCAGAAACGAGTATCCCGGGCCTGACGATGCTTTCCAGCGACTCGACGGAAACAGAGACGGCGCCATCAACTCGGCCGAGGTGATGAACAGCCTGCGGCGCAAAGGAACATCCGGTGGAAATTTCATAGATAAATTTGATGCCGACAAGGATGGCAAGGTGTCGAAGCAAGAGTTTCCACGGTCCGATGAACAGTTTGCGCGTCTGGACGCGAATGGAGATGGCTACATTACGGAAGATGAAGCCCCCTCCGGCCGGGGAAGAGGCGGTCACGAATCAAGGGGAGGTGGGCGCCCCCCCATGAATTGATAATACGTTTGCTGCGTCCAAAGCGCGGAGTCGAGAGTGCATAGCCGCGAGTGCCATCCGGATGGAGATGCCACCTTTTCCCATCTAACTGAACGACCCTCGTCTACCAGACGAGGGTCGTTCTAATATTGGCGGGACAGAAATTATCCTTTGTCGTACCCACCCGACACCAGGGCCATCCATTTTACCTAATCTTTACAATATTCTCCCGAATCCACAAACAACCTTTACATCCCTCGCCTATCTTACGCTCATCACCGGAGAGGAAATCCCCGGAAAACAAAAACTCGCAAAGGAGATTTTTCAATGAACATCACAAAAAAAACAACCATGGTAATCGCCCTGTTGGCAGCTCTTTTTACAGTTAATGCACTGGGAACGCATGTATTTGCCCAGGAAAGCGGTAGACAACGGCACGGCCCGCCTCCGGAAGCTTATACCGCCTGCGAAGGTAAAAGTGCCGGGGATACGGCTGAATTTGTCAGCCCTCGTGGAGATACGGTGACAGGCACCTGTGAGCAGGAGGGTGACCGTCTAATCCTGCGTCCCGATAGCCCCCCGAACCGCAGGGGTATGAATGATGATGGTGATACGACGAGTTATGCCATGGTCGATGACCACCAGATCGCCTTTTATAACAGCAATGACGAGCTTGTCATCCGTCTCACGGAGAGAGATACCAATGGTGAGGTGGGTCAGGCGGATGATCCTCAGACCGCGGACACCGGCACTCTCTTCGGTCCGGTAGACGACGACGTTGCCGGATTGATTTGGCAACAGGTGTCCGATCACAGCAAGTATAGACTGGCGGATGCGACCGCCTATCCCGAATTATTATCCTTGGACAGCGGTAATGACTTGCGACTCTACAGCCTGACAGAGTCACTCGCTACCACTGAGTTTGAGTCAGGCTCGCGCTACATTGATTCGACTCGCTATACACTAGTCTCTTTTGAGGAAACAGAGAAGCAATACTGGTACAGTAATTTCGATGATCTCGAAAATTCCCATGAGGGTATTGATTCAGAATATTCTGTCAACTTCTTCTCCATTAATACCCAAGGAAATATAACCGGCATCGCCCGGATCATACCGGATATGATTCATTAAGCTGTCCAGCCCGAATTGGTCGCACGGGTTCATCTGAAACAAGTAAATGATTGGGTCGTCACTGCTAGACATTCGGCAAAGAGGGGATTCTCATGAAAACACATTATGGAATTATAACTGACAATAAATTCAAAGGTAAATTGGACCTTCGTGTTTCCGTCACTCATAGAGAAGAGCGCTTTTTCTTGCGGGTCTACTCCATTGAAGGAAGAGAGGGCTTTTTCGTCCTCCAACCCGTTGGATCGATTAATACGCTTACATCTTCGATCCTGCAAAAGGAAGTAGAGCCGATTTATGAGTCTAAACCAAAAATTATCCTGTTTGACATGGGCCAGGTTGATTTCATCAACTCCAAGGGTTTGAGTGTTATTCTCAAAGCTCACCAGGCCATGAAATTGCGAGGCCGCAGGGTCGGTCTGATGAATTTTCAACCCCACATTAAAAAGGTGTTTGACATCGTCAACGCCTTGCCGATGGAGCGGGTCTTTGCGGACCGGCATGAGCTGGATAATTACCTGAATTCGATGCAAAACAAATACTTTTCGTATAGTCACATCGTAAACTTAGACCCGAGAACGGACGATACTATTATATGGGCAGAAAGCGACTCTTATCAGGGTATTGAGAACAGCAGCAGAGCGCAATTCGGATGAATAGAAGAAGTACAAGGATCGATAATCGTATACTATGAAAACGGTTGCACTGTTCACCGCCGAGTATCGCTACAAGCCCTCATACACCACCCTGTATGCACTTGGCGTCGGGATGGCCCTTTTCGCTGCTGTTTTCTTTTCGCCCGCTGTGGCGCTTGCTGGGGAACCGGTCTTGGACATCGAGCGGCAAATGACCGATTTGATCCAACAACTCCACCTGTCCGACGAACAAGCGGAACAGGTTCGCCCGATATGTGAAGAAACCATCCAGAAGATTCGTGAAATGATGTGGCAGACGTTCATCCCGGGTCTCGGAGGGCGGCAGGCCCTGCGCGAGAAAATAGCGGATTTGATAAAAGATACTGACGAGCGAATGTCCGAGATCCTGACTGAGGAACAAATGAATGCCTATCGGCAAATGGTCGCAGAAAAGCAGAAAGACATGCAGAGCCGGAAGACGTGCAGTAATTAGACAAATTGACCCGGCTACTGACGGGACCTCACTTTGTCAATTTTCTGCCTGATTGACGGCTGGCGGGACTTAATGGACGCTCTTCACATTTGCAGATTTTTCACGTGGGATTTTCGGGATGTCTAAAGGTTTAATGTGAATACACATCGAAACATCACCGGAAGTCTTCAACCAATAGTCGATTTGTCCAATCCAGGTGTTCCTTCATTTTCTCCCTTGCACGATCTGCATTCTTTTCTTCAATGGCCTTAAACAAGGATGTGTGCTGCTGGGCAATAATGGCTGCATTTTCTTCGGTTTCCGCAAAGCCTTCGATAATCGGCTGAATGAATTCTTTTGAGAAATCGAAAATGCTCATGATGACATGAATCCGAAAAAAATTGTGGGAAGCCCTGGCAATTGCAAGGTGTAACGCCTGATCCAGTTCCCATTCAAAATGTATATCCCCTGTTTTTAATTGAAAATCTTCAATACATTTTTGAATTTCTTTAAGATCTTCTTCGTTCCGGTTCAACGCAGCAGCATAGGCCGAGGCCTGCTCAATGTCGCTGCGGACTTCATATAATTGCACAATCTTTTGTTTGTCGTCCTGCATCATCCGCTTTAGGGGGTCCAGCTGAAACGTCGAGTCGATGGACTTAACGAAAATGCCCTTTCGTTTCTTTATTTCGACATATCCCATCGTCTCGAGCTTGTTTAACGCTTCCCTGAGGGAAGACCGCCCCACCCCGAGCATATCGATCAGCTGTCTTTCACTCGGCAATCGGTTTCCAGGCGCAAGTTTCCCCTCTTTTATCAACTTTTCCAGTTGATCGACGATCTTATCGGTAACCTTCTCGACGTATACCTCTTTGAAAAGGTTTTCCACCGTAATCTCCTATTTTATCTTGGTCTGACCAAGATTATTTTGCCTAATTTTTATGATAAATATCAATTAAATATCACATAACATTTATTATTCAATAGAAAATTTAAAAAAATACTTGACAACCGGGCAGAACCTTCATATATTCTGGTCAGACCAGATGAAAATAAGACCAAGGCAACAGGAGGGCATCATGGCCGCAAAAACTGTAAACAACAGAAAATTGGTCAAGGGAGTGCTTCTTTGGGGTTACTATACCGGGCTTTGGGGGGTTTTGGGGCTGGCTTTGTTACTGACATGGGTTAGTTGACATAATCCTCCCGATCAGTGGCACCATCGTGACTTCGACATTTCGGTGAATCCGCGCTACACTCCAAAATCGCGATGGTGCGCTGAAACAGCCGTTTACACAAAAGCCCGCGGTCTGCAGACTTAAAAATGGAGAGCCAATTCTGCCCGCACCATTGAAAAATCAAATGCCTACTTACCGCCGAACACCGCCCATATATTAGCGTCGAAAAGTTTAAGGTTGTCTTCGACTCTGCCAATGTTCATCCCAACTACCCAGGCGCTGTCGCTGCACCCTCATGTAGGGTCCTTCTCCAATAAACCATTCCATAAAACCCTCTAATTTGCATAAAATCTATTCTACCAAATCCTATCTGTTTCAGAGACGCAATTTCTGATAGTGAGAATAATAGAAATATTTTACCCCTCAGAGCATTGGGGCAAACATGCCAAAGCTATACATTGGATACCCTGCCGCGCTTCAAAAATCGCTTGAAACCATTCAGCCACTGCCCCATATCGAATTGCCTATCTCAGAATGTGTGGGCTGTATCGCGGCTGAAGATGTGTTCGCATCTGTGGATTCCCCTTCGGCGGAAACATCGTTGAAAGATGGTTACGCCCTTCGCGCCGAAGATATCGCTTCCTTTGAAGGAGGTCGCAGCAAACCCCTGCAGGTGTCCGGATCTGTTGTTGCAGGACAAAAAGATGCCGGCGTGCTTCCGCGAGGCACAGCCCTTCGGATTCTAACCGGAGCCCGGCTGCCGGACGGGGCCGATACCATAGTAGCGGAGGAATTTACGCAGTTGTCCGATGGGGCTGTTTTCATCACAGCTCCCACTGAAAAAGGAAGAAATATTCTTTCACGGGGAAGTGACACGGTCGCGGGATCTCTGCTGATGAAGACCGGACAGCAGATGACACCCGGACTTATCGGATTGCTGGCGACCGGTGGCTGCGAAACGATCTGCGTGGTTCGAAAACCGCACGTGGCCATCATCGCCACCGGAGATGAAATCCTGCTGCCCGGACAACCGCTGCCCCCCGGTAAGCTGTATGCCAGCAACCTGCTGACGCTCAATGGCTGGTGCCGGCATTTCGGCTTCCGTACCGAGATGGATATTGTCGGTGACGATGCCGAAGCCCTGCGGCGACGACTGGCCCTGACCGTTGAAGAACAGGACGCGGTTGTTACCAGCGGCGGGGCATGGAGCGGCGACAAAGACATGATGGCCAGGGTGTTGGATGACCTGGGATGGGAGAAACTGTATCACCGGGTTCGTTTGGGGCCTGGAAAGGCTGTGGGTTTCGGCACGCTAAACGGGAAACCGGTGTTCATTTTACCGGGGGGACCGCCTTCCAATCTGGTGGCCTTCCTGGTCCTGGCGCTGCCGGGTCTGCTCAAGCTTTGCGGTCATCTAGCACCCGGCCTGCCGGAAATACCGGCATTCCTGGATGAACCGGTCCGGGGACAAAAAGACTGGACCCAGGCTATTTTCGGCGGCCTGAAAAAACACTCCGACGGTCTTCATTTTGTGCCCTACACCAATATTCAAAGTCGGCTCCGAAGAATGGCCGAAGCCCAGGCCCTGCTGCTGATCCCGGAAGGCACGTCCGCTTTTGAAGCGGGTGCCGCCGTGACGGTCAAGCTGCTGGAGGGACCCTGAATGATCAAGTGAAGAGGGTCCAAGGATTCAAGGGGTCAAGGGTTCGAGTGAAAGGCTGATCTCAAGGTCCAGGGGCTCGTGATTTACCCGCCAAACTTACAACGGACCAGCCGTACAAGGGATAAACCATTGGTGGTCAAAGTTCCCAACACATCAGAGATAAACTGCTCCGGTATCATCCTCGCCGGCGGTATGAACAAGCGCATGCATGGCCGCAACAAGGCCTTGATCAAGCTGCATCACCGGCGATTTCTGGACCACATCCTCGGCACTCTCCATGAATGCTTCAGCCGATGCCTGATTGTCACTCGGGAGCCATCTGTCTATGTGGAGTGGGACGCAAAGATTGTAAGCGACCGTTTTGACGTGCGAAGTCCGTTAACCGGGATTCATGCCGGCCTTATCAGTATGGACAGCGGATATGCGTTTGTGACCAGCTGTGATGCGCCGCTGCTGAAAAAGGAGGTCATTGACATTCTGGTGGAGGCAATCGAGCCGGGAATCGATGTCATTACCCCGGCTTCGGGCGGTTATTACCAGCCCATGTGCGCGATATATTCCGCAAGGTGTGCGGGTATCATCGAACAGATGCTGCACCGACGTGAACTCAAAGTGGACCTGCTGTACGAACGTATCCGCTTGAAAACCATTCCGTATGCCCGCTTTGAGGCCGTGGACCCGCGGCTGACATCCTTTTTCAACGTCAATACGCCGGAGGATCTGAAAAAAGCCCGCGAGATGTACGGCGGAAAATTCGATCCATGAATGCCCAGGACGGGTATCGGGATTGGAAACGGGCAGGCTAGGGTAGTTGCCATAAGGCCCTGCCATGGAAGGTCCTAACCCGAGCGTTGCTTAAGATCTTCTGCGGCTGGGCTACACCAGGTACCCTTCTCCGGAACACGCCGGACACGACTTCCCCAATCGAAGGGCATACGATTCGCTGCAGGACGGACATGGACCGGTCTCCACCCAGCCGGTTTCTTTGAGCGCCCGCTGAAGTTGGACCGGCTTGGTTATGATGAGTTCTTCCCCTGCACGGAGAAACTCCGGCTCCAGATCTTCAAAAGCTGGCTTTTCACGTTGGCGCTCCGAACGGTCAAACCACTGATGAACCATTCCGAAACGGTGGATTTGGTCATAAGCAAGACCGGCGCGCACACCGGACAGCGACACACGGTCATAAACGGTAAACGCGAACTTGCCCCAGTCCAGGAGCTGCAAAAATCCGTTGCCGATGGTGCAGGGTGTCAGCAGTTGGATGGCGTCAGGGAGGCACACGACGGTCTCAGATACCACGTTCAGGTATTGCACCGGTCCCAGTTGCGTCAGGGCCCGGTCCAGCATCAACCCCCCCAGCAACATTCCGGGTGAACGATAGCCGTGGAACTCTTCCATCTGAATTATGAAATCGTCATAATCCACGCCGCACAAGCTGATTTCCGCCACGGCAGTACCTCTTATCTGGCATCCCTTTCCGTGGGACGCAGGTTAAGCCCGGAAATTGCACCAAAAGGAGAAGTTTATGGGCAAGGCTCCTGACGGGGTTACACAGGCACTTGCGTGCCCATTGGCGTTTAACAACGCCAAGACGCCTCGCTTTGCGATGCGTTGCTTACAACGAGGTGCAGCTGTAGTCCACCTACCGCAAGCCTCGAATAACGCCGCCCATGGGCTTCTCCTTTTGGCCCGAAGGGTGAACTTTTTTCAGCTCGTTTATCCGTTATCGACAGGTACAAACTGTGTGTTAACGGAATGGTCCACTAAATACAATAACGCTTCGATATTGTTTCTTTTCAGCCATCCGCTGTAAAAAGTTCATGCAATGTTCGGGTCAGTTCCCAAGAACAGAATGGCATTGGATCACTCGACTGCTAATGAAGTCTGCTATCCCATCGGTATCGGATGGGGGAAAACGGGGGACACCCCAATTCAGATCGGCATCGGAGACCTCAGATTCCTTTACCGAATGGGCAATGGGGATAGGTACAATCCGGGCAGTCTTTGCACAGGCCGCCATGTCCCAGCAATGCCAGATCCTTTTTCTCGATGCGCTCACCGGCCAGAATGCGGGGCAACACCAGGTCCAGTACGGTAATGCGGTGGTGCAGTCCACAAACCGGCACGCCCAGAATGGGCACATCACCGATATAGGCGGTGAGGAACATCGCGCCCGGCAGTGCCGCCGCCTTGTAGTGAAACTCATCGGCGCCCGCCTGTCGAATCGCGAGCCGGGTAACATCATCCGGATCCACACTCATGCCCCCCGAAAGCAGGATTAACCGGCAGCCGGTATCAATATGCTGCTGGATGGCCTCACAGATTAAATCTGTGTCGTCCGGGGCAAATGCGACCCCGGCTACGCTGGATCCCAGTTCTTCGATCTTGGCGGTAAGAATGGGCGCAAACTTATCCTGGATCAACCCGTGGTATATTTCATTTCCGGTGATGACCAAGCCGGCGGTGATTTTTCGCAACGGACGCACCGACACCACCCCGCCGTTTTGTGCGGCGATGGCGGCGGCCCGTTCCACCGGCACCCGCTTCATCACAAGGGGGATAGCGCGGGTGGCTGCCACCAATTGGCCTTTTTGAACCAGGGTGTGATTGTGCAGGGTGGCGCACATCACCTCCTCGACCATGTTGAAAGCCGCCAGTGACGCCGTGTTCACGGACAGCAGCCCGTCCATAGCGGCATGCAGCCCAATCTTCCCCTCTTTCGGCGAATCCTGCCATTCGACGCCTTCGCCGGCCAGACCGGCCGCCAACAATGCCGCCGCCTGGTTTTCGTGAATCTCGTCGTCTTCCAGATTGATGACATAGAGGTGGTTTTTCCCCAGTTTCTGGAGGTGACAGATGTCTTCGTTGCAGACCTCGTGGCCTTTCCGGAATGCCGGCCCCTTGAATTCACCGGGTCGGATTTCGGTGACATCGTGGGCCAGCTTAGAGCCAACGGCATCTTCGACGTTTATTTTTTTCAGCACGGTATCGCTCCCTTCACGGTTTGGGGGTTCGGCGGTTCATAGGACGACCCGAATCAGGGCACCACGGAGTCGTGGCCCCCACCTTCCGGTTGCGGTGTCCAGTTCATGCCTTCCCAAACGATCTCTTCGGCATGGGAAAAATAACACCCCTCCGTACATGGCTTACATAGTATTTGCCCGTGTTCGACGACCTCGCGACCGTCACGAATCACCTGTCCACACCGACTGCAGACTGCCTTTTGACGCGACGGACCCGGCAGATCACAGTTTGCCAGGGCAACCCGTACACGCTGTACCCGAAACAGGACGCTGTCGGGCATCCGTTGGTAGGCGATCAGTTGCCGCTCCGAGTCGTTCTCGACATCGGGGGCGTAGGCCTCCACCAGACTCCGGGACTCCTCCGTGGAGAGCACTCGAAACGCCTTGCCGGTCTCCAGATTCACAAAAGAGGCTGCCATGATCCCGTAATCCACGAACTTCAGGCTCCGTCGGCCGAGCTTGACCCCGGTGACATGGGCCACGGCATCGGCCGCACAGCGATCCATCTCTACAAAGACGATGAGTTTCTTGATCTGGCCGGGGCTGGCCGGGTCATCGAGACCGATGAGTCGGCAGCCCAGCATGGCCATGCGTACGCCCACTACCTGGCCCGGGCACATGTGGCCGTGGGCCTGGGATGAACCATGCAGCAGGGTTTCAAAAGATTCCATACGAGTACTCTCAGGATCCGCTCTCGAGGCTTATGTTAAATTTAACATAACCCCGTCTCAAAAAATCCGCGCTTCATCTTTAGAGATGGGCGCGAGGACAAGGAGACTCGCCGTCAACGTCCCTTTTCCTGCCTAGTATCGCAAATTGATGTTCCCGTATAGGTGAAATTGAAGACGCCGGCAAATGTCCTTTGACCCGCAGGAGGTCAAAATGAGGCTCTCCATAAAACCGATACCATCTTTATTTAGGACGGATCCTTGGCAAGCACCTCCTCTATCCAGGACAAGGCAGCCATGGTGTTCGGAAAGCCGGTGGTGGTGAGTCCCAGCAATACGGCATGGGCGATCTCTTCCGATGTGGCTCCTGCGGCCAGCGCTTTGCGGGTATGCGACATGACGGCTCCCCGGGAGTTTGCGCCAACGGCGATCCCCAGTTTGACAAGATCTTGTGTTTTCTCATCCAGAGGCCCTGCCTGGCGGGTGGCCAGACCCAGTTGTTTGTAGTCTTTGAATACCTGTGGGAATTTCTTCTGAAAGTTTTCGTACAGCTTCGGCAGATACATAGACTCCCCTTTTCTTGGTCACCCGATTGTGGTTCCGGAATCGGTTCCCGCAAAGTTTCAGATTCTTCTCCAAATTAAGTTGGAGAAGAGGGTCCAAATTTCATTCGGCGTATTGCATCCGATGATCCGGCACGGCCGCATCCGGCTTGCTATCTGGAACAGCCTCCTTGCCGGCTTTAAATCGCTGCTCGATAATCAAGGCCGGTTTGAGCAGCATGGTCACGACAAACATGCCCAGAGCCAGGACGCCCAGGGCGACACTGATCTCAACCCAGCTCGGCGCATAGGAAACCACCTCGCCCAACGGTGACGGTACCAGCCCCGGCACGATCAATCCGATACCCTTTTCGATCCAGATCCCCAGAAAAAGCAGCGTGCAGGCCGGAAACAATACCATGGGATTGTTTTTGCCTGGGTTGAAGGCCAGGATCACCGTGGCGAGAACGTTGATGCTGATGGAGGTCCAGATCCAGGGAACCAGTGCATTATGGCCATCCAGGCCGAAATAGAGGTATTCGGCGGACAGGCTGTGGTGGGTGGGAAAATAAAATTCTTTGAACACTTCCGAAAAGAGCATGATCAGGTTGATGATGGCTGAAACGACGATGATCAGTCTCAGCTTATTAAACGTCTGGGAGGGAATCTTGAAGGTCGATGTCTTGTGTATGACGATCAGGAGCATGGTGATCAGGGCCGGCCCGGCGGCAAAGGCGGATGCCAGAAACCTCGGCCCCATCAAGGGGTTGTTCCAGAACGGCCTGGCCGGAAGCCCTTCGTACAGAAAGGCGGTGACCAGGTGGATCCCGAAGGCCCAGAAGATGGAGATAAACACAAACGGGCGGTATTTCCTGGTATCGGGCTCCCTGTGGTTGTAATGACAATACAGAATATACCCCGGTATCGACAGATTCAACGCCAGATAGCCGTTGAGAACAAGGATGTCCCAGGTGAGCAGCGAGGAGGGCCAGTTGAAAAGACCGATGATCGGGATAACGTGCCATGCCTGCAACGGGCGTCCGAGATCGACGGTCACAAACGTCATGCACATCACCAGGGCACCGATGGCCACAAGTTCACCGATGATCACCACATGGTGGAGGTCCTTGTCTTTAAACATATAAGACGGAAGGATCAACATCACCGCAGCTGCCGCCACACCCACCAGGAAGGTAAAGTTGGCGATGTAAAAGCCCCAGCTGACGATATCGGACATGTGGGTAACGGTCAGGCCCAAATTCCATTGAACCATGTAGGCATAGACGCCAAGCACCATGAAAGCGACCAGTAGACACAAAAACAACTGATAGCGGATTCCACCCGACAAGCTCCACTTAATGACATCTGTAAGAAATCTGAGCATCTGCTTTGCAGAAGATTTTACAGTCATTTCGTTTCCCTTTTTAGTCGATAAAATACCAAAACTTTGGGTCGGTCCCCAGCTCTTCCTTCCACCGGAATACTTTTTTGTTGGCCAGGACGAACCTGATTTCACTATCGGGGTCCAGAAGATTTCCAAACACCCTGGCTCCGGTGGGGCACGCTTCTGCACAGGCCGGTAGCCTGCCCTCCCGGGTTCGTTGCACGCAGAACGTGCATTTTTCCATCTGCCCTCTCCGGCGCATCCGGTTACCGAGATAATGCTGTTTTTTTGTCATTTCCTTGGTGGGAACCACCGGCTCATTCCAGTTGAATCGACGCCCGTAATACGGGCATGCCGCCATACAATACCGGCAGCCGATGCACCAGTCATAGTCCACCACCACAATGCCATCAGGTTCTCGATAGGTGGCCTTGGTTGGACACGCCTTTATGCAGGGAGCTTTGTCACAGTGGTTACACTGGGCGCCCATGTAAAACCGGCCGTCCACGGGGACTTCATTGAAATACTTGCCATCGCCGGCATCCGGCGTCATTTGACCGGGCTCCATCTCGAAAATGCGAATATATTGCATGTCGGTCTTCCGGTCTAAGTTGTTTTCCTTCACACAGGCGGTCACGCATTCCATATACCCTTCGCATCGCGTCACATTGAAGGCATAGCCGTACAGAACCCCTTCTATCGGCGCCTCTGAGCTGATCTGGACATCCACGCCCTTTTGAAGCTTGGCAAGCCGTTCCAGGCGCGCGACGGTTTCATCCTTTTCCTCCTGGGTCATGAGGCGATAATGGGATTTAAAGTATTCCTGAAACTGTAAGGCCATTTCCTCTTTCGAACGCGGAAATCCAGTAGCCTGACAGCCCGTCATCATCGCCGTACCACCAATGGCGACGGCCTTGGCCGCTGTCTTTAAAAATTCCCGCCTCCCTGATGTTTTACACGGCAGAGGGTCGCTGTGGTTAGGCTGCCGGCAGCTTTTCTTTTTCGAAAAACCCATATCTTTTTCCTATTCGCTGATCGGACGTGAGTAGGTTTTCGGCCATCGTTTCTCAAAACGGGGTGCATGGGGGTCGTGGCAGGACGCGCAGTTCTTGACCACCCGCTCACCGGCCCACCAGGAGACACGTTTGCCGTGGGCACCGCCGATCCAGTCTTTTTTCTGCCTGAAATGGCATTGGCCGCAAAGCTGGTAGCTGTGATCCATGTCCACCTTGGTGCCCTTTTCGATGACCAGAAGATCGCGATTTTCCTTGTCATGACAGGTAAAACAGGCCAGCGGTTTGTACTTCTCCCCATGGATGAGGTTGATGTCTCCGTGGGAAGTGGCAACGGCATTGGCGATGGTGACGGTTTGGTTGTTGTGGCATTGGCTGCACTTGAATCGCTCGATCTTGTCCTTTCGGGTTTCGACCCGAAAAAGCCCGGCCTGATCTTTTACCTTCGCCACCACTGTTCTTTGAGAAGCCGGAGGTACCGATTCAATCTTCCTGTTGTCAAAAGGGGCCGTCGCATTTTTGATGGTCTGGACGACACCGCCTTTTCCCGAATAGGCACTCCATCCGGTCAGGATAACGATCAGCGCCGACAGGATCCCCATGACATATTTCTTTGGTATTTTCATAACAGCCCTGGCATGTGAGGGTTATTATCGTTGAAACAATCCCGCAAACGAGTCCGGTACATGACACTGCCGGCAATTGCCGCGGGACGGATGGTCGACCCGGATGGTCTCTACCGCTCCCGGGCCCACATGGCAGGCAATGCAGTTTTCCCGCATCTGGAGATCGTGGGGAATCGGAGGCGGACCTCCCGGCAGATGGGCCCGGCCTAACCGCGGTGGAGCTATACTCTGCCAGCTGCTACCCACAAAACGATCGGCCGTTTCCTTCTTGACATGGCACTGCCGGCAGTAGGTATGCTCCGGATGGGGTGTCAACGGCGTATGCCGTTTCATCTCTTCGGTCCACCCCCCCTTTTGGTGACAGGTCAGGCAGGCGATCTGTTCTTTGTTTTCATCCTCGATCTTGTGGGGGATAAAAGGAGGAGATCCGAGGTATTGCCTTCGGGAGTAATATTCTTCCAGAGTTCTCTGACTGGATGCGCCCTCCAGATATTCCCGGGTCAATTCATGGTGCGTTGCAAAGATGGCGGCACCCTTTTCATCGACCCCTGCCGGTGTGGGTTCCACTACCGCCGCCACGATCTCGTCCGGTCCGTAAGAGAGCGCCAACATCACGATCGCCGGCAGCGCCAAGGCACAGACCCCTGCAAACACGAGAAAAAGCTTTCCCAGTTTTCGATCTGACTGTTCCATTATGCCCTCTCTATTTTTACGGCACATTTCTTGTAATCAGGTTGCTTGGATATGGGACAGAACGCATCCAGGGTCACCTCATTGATCAGGTAACTCTCGTCAAAGAAAGGAACAAACACCTGCCCGCGGGTCGGGTTCCCCCGTCCGCTGATGCTCGCCTTCATCACCACGGATCCCCTCCGGGAACTGATTTTGACTTTGCTGCCGTTCGTGATCCCCAGCCTTGCGGCATCCTCCGGGTTGATTTCCACGTATGCTTCCGGCATGGCCTTGTGAAGAATCGGCACCCGGCGCGTCATGCTACCGGTATGCCAGTGCTCCAAAACCCGGCCCGTATTGAGCCAGAAGGGGTATTGGTTGTCCGGAGATTCCGCAGGCGGTTCATAGGGCCTCAGCCATATCCAGGCCCGGTGGTCCGGTTTTCCGTAAAAATCGAAACCTTTCTGTTTACAGGCCGGATCGTATTTTGCGTTATACCGCCATTTGGTTTCCATCCCGTTGACAAACGGCCATTGGACGCCCGATCGTTCCTTGAGAACCTTGAAGGGGGCCATCCGGTGCTTGGGGGAGTCGTGAAACTGGATGTACTCGTTCCACATATCTTCGATATAGGTCTCTTCGCTCCAGGGAAACTGCTTTTCAAATCCCAGCCGTCTCGCCACTTCGATGATCTGCCAGGTGTTGCTCATAGTATCCCCGGGCATGGGTACGATCTGGTCATTATGCTGGGTCCGCCGCTCCGAGTTCCCGAAAAAGCCTTCCCGTTCGATCCATAAGGCAGATGGCAGGATCACGTCCGCGACATCTGAGGTCGGGGTGGGATAAATCTCGGATACGACGATAAATCGTCCATCCTTTTCGGCGCCGTCTCGATACCGCCGCAGGTTGGGCATGGTCACCATGGGGTTGGTGACCTGGATCTACATAAAGCGGATGTCCCCCCGGTCGAGCGCCCGGAACATGGCGACCGTATGGTTGGATGGCTTGGGGTCGATATTGGTCACCGGCACATCCCAGATCTTGGCGGCCAATTTGCGGTGATCTTCCTTCATGACAACGCCATGGGGAAGCTTATGGGTCAGGGTCCCGACCTCACGTACAGTACCGCATGCACTGGGCTGGCCGGTCAGGGAGAAGGGACTGTTGCCGGGGGAGGATATTTTACCCGTCAGCAGGTGAATGTTGTAAACGAGGTTGTTGATCCATGTGCCACGGGTGTGCTGGTTCATCCCCATGGTCCAGAAGGAGGTCACCTTCAAATCCGGGTCCCCGTAGAGAGCGGCCATATATTTGATGTCCCGGGCGGACACACCGGATATTTTTTCAACCCTCTCCGGTGTGTAATCTTTCAGGAAGGCCTCGTATGCGGCAAAATCAACAGTCTCGGCTTTATCTTTGAACTTGAAATGATCTTCGGTTCCGTATCCGATGTTGGTTTTTCCTTTGTGAAAGGAAACGTGCTTTTTCACAAAATCCCGGTTCACCTGCCCCTTGCGAATGATCTCGTAGCAGATGGCGTTGGCCACGGCCAGGTCCGTCTGGGGCCGGAACAGGATCGACCTGTCCGCCGCCAAGCTAGAGCGCGTGGTGCGCGTGGCGAAATCGATGATTTTAACATGCTGTCTGTTTTTGCGCGTGGCCAGCATCCGGGAAAAAAGGACCGGGTGCATTTCGGCCATGTTGTTCCCCCAGGTAACAAACACATCGGCCTTTTCGATATCTTCATAGCACCCCATGGGCTCGTCCAGGCCAAAGGAGGTTAAACATCCGGTCACCGCGCTGGCCATGCAAAGACGGGCGTTTGCTTCGAGATTGTTCGTCCCGAGGCAGCCCTTGAACAGCTTGGAGGCAGCATACCCATCGGTAATGGACCATTGACCGGAACCGTACATGGCCACCGCATCCTTACCGTGCGATTTGATGGTCTCATCCATCTTTTTGGCCACCAGATCCAGGGCCTCCTTGACGGAAACTTCCACCATTTTCCCGTTTTTCCGGACAAGGGCTTTTTGGATTCGGTCCTTCCCGTAGAGAATCTGGATGGAGTGATAGCCCTTGACGCAACATAGCCCCTTATTGACGGTACAGTTGGGATCACCTTTTACCGCCACGGCCCGATCGCCGGAAACACCGACGAGGAGGCCGCACCCGGTGCCGCAGAACCGGCACGGTGTCTTTTTCCACACAATACCTCCCGAAGCGGTGTCTACTGCTTTCCACGCGCCAAAGCTGACACCCGGGAACAGGGTGGCTGCAACGGTCGCAGCACTGTTCAAAGCCATGAGTTTGATGAACGATCGTCTGTCAAGTTCCATTGGCTACTCCTTTTTTCAAAACCGATAGCTGACGAAAGAACACCGATCTAATCATCCGCATGCCCAAACGTCATTCCCAGTGACTGCAAAGATTTCAGCGCTTTCAATTGTTTCTGTAATCGTTTTTCCGTTTCTTCGTCAGGTGTGTCTGTTAGCAGAATAATGACATCCTCATTTTCTGCGGGCGTAACCTCGCAATATTTCAAGGAATTAAGCTCCTTGACCAATTGCTCTTTTGCCCCCGGCGCGGGATGGGCCAGATAGCTGCAGACCGGCATGGGCGATCCCTCCTAAGGCATTAGGGAAATTAAAGTTGAACAGAATTATCGGTGTTTCAGAACAGCGTCATCAATTACGATGACGTAAGTCGCTTCAGCGAGCGAAAGGGTATTTATTCTTTGTGAACGATCTCAGACGAACCGGGCTTCGGCTATCAATCGGAGATGCCGTACGGGATTTAGCTTCGATAAAATGAAAGGGGTATTTCTGCATATATACTACCGCTTTGTAACGTGTAACATGCAATTTAGCTACATGCTATGCGATACAGATCTGAAAAGAATTGACTTGAGTTAAAAAAGTGCGCCCAAGGGCATATAACCGGTCCGAGATTCGATGGCTGTTTCGCAGGACAAACAGAGGTTTCAATCGATCTCACTGCGGGATTTCGGGACTATTTTATTCGTAGATAAGTTTCCTGTCGAGGCCTAAAAACGGATGACATGATGATATGGAAAGCGTGGGAATCGGAATTTAAAAGGGGTGAGGTTTGGAGAGGGGTTGGGGTTGCTGGCGATCGCGGGCAACAAGGGCTTCTTTCATTGCCTTTGTCCAGCGCTTGATCTGAATCTCTCTCTTCATGGCGGCTTCTTTGGTTTCAGCCGGTTCCTGATAGACCAGTGTCACCGGACGGCGGGATGCGGTATATTTGGCTCCCCTGCCGGCATTGTGCTTATCAATCCGGCTATTCAGGTCATTTGTATAACCTGTGTAAAGCGATCCATCACGGCAGCGAAGTATGTAAACGTGCCAATTTCCCACAAAAAAAGTCCGAAAATGAAAAACCTGGCGACTATAACCGGTACAACGAATCTGACCGAACGGTCGGAGTGTCCCTGTTCCAGATAAGCCGGCGCTAGTAAGTGCTGAAATATTTGTGGATGCGATCTAAATAATTAACGATGACCTGGCGTCTGAATTGTTCGGCCTGGTCGGGATCACGCCTGGAAAGAACAGCAATGGTGTTTTCTATCTCTTCTACTTCCACAGCCACTTCCGTAGCTAAATCTGTTTTATCAAAGGTCAGGTACCAGACACGCAACGTCTGATGATATAGATAGTTGGAAATGTCCCTCAATGACGGGCTTCCTGCGGCTTCGAACAACACTTCCCGAAATTTGATGTCAATATCGATAATTTTATGGCGGCCGTTATCGCCTTGAATGTTTCTGCAAATATCAGCCAAAGTTTTCATGCGAGCCAGTTGTTCATCCGTGATATTCTTTGCCGCCAGCCTCCCGATCCCGCCATCTATCACAACCCGGCTGTGATAAACATCGCGCAACAATTCAAAATCGATATTGGTGACCGTAATGCCACCTCGCGGGATAATGTTCACCAGCCGTTCCCACTCCAATCTTAACAGTACCTCCCGTATTGGCGTGCGGCTAACCTTGAATTCATCCGCGATCTTCTTTTCATTGAGGCGTTCGCGCGGCCGGTATTCCATGAAGAGAATGCGCCGTTTGATCTCCTGATAAATCTCCTTATTCATGAAGATTTCCTTTGGTATAGGCAGAGTTTAGAATAATACTTCTAAGTTGCAGGTAACTCACCCCTCCGATAATCAGGCCCAGGCCGATCCATTGAATACTTTCCAGATGTTCTTTAAAGATGACACAGGACAATCCCACTGCAAATACCGCTTCGAGGGATGCCGTAAGATTTCCTTCCGCCGCACTGATCGATCGTAGCCCCAACAGGTATAAAATCGGGATGAAAAGAGTGGCGAGAAGTGCCACCATGGCCAGCTGGGCCCACGTCTCAACGGAATGCTCCCAGGTGTAGAGGTCGACCAACCATCCCAAGAACAGCCAGAATAGGCTTCCGAAGGCCAATCCGTAGACAGCTACCGTCAATGGGTTCAGTTGTCGGACGCATTTTTGGCCCCATATGGTGGAAAAGGCAAATAGCATTGCCGCACCACAGCCAACCAGAAGCCCGGTTCCGCGGGATAAAAAGATCTCGGCATTGTATGCCTGAAACGTCAGTGCAAAGCCCAGCAGGACCATCAGCGCGGTTAAAACTTCATACACATGGACCTGCTCCCTCCGGATAAACGAAAATCCTAAAATAAACAGCGGGCTAGTGTATAAGATGGTAATCCCAATTGAAATATCGTTTTTCTGTACGCTCCAAATGCCGAAAAAGTGAAGCAACCCAACGCCCACAATCCCATAGACAATCAAGATAGGCAACGCACGCCGGTTGATTTTTAATAAATGCGGTGCTGATACGCATACATATAGCAAAAGAAGAAAAAACCCGAGTATCTCGCGGATGGCGACCAAAAAGAACAGGTTGATTTGAGCATTTAATAACTTTTTAATGAAAATATCAGCCACAGCCATTAAAAAGCCACCGGCGACAACATACATGTAACCCTTCAGTTTGGGGGTGAGTCCGTCCATGTTTATTCTGTTTCGCCCAACCGCAATTAGAAAAAAGGCTCACCGTCTATTTGGATAAATCGGCTTCCACGGCGGCGGCCCGTTTCAAAAGCGCATCTTCCTCAAAGGGACGGCCGATCAGCTGAACCCCCATGGGCAGGCCGGTAGAGTGGGTTCCACTTGGAATAGTCAGGGCCGGATGTCCGGTCATATTAAAAAAACTGGTAAATCGGGTAAGGGCATTGCCCACTGCCTCCGAGCGGTTTCCCGAGGTTATGTTCACGGTTCCGGCCTTCGGTGCCACAATGGGGCAGGTGGGCGTAATGAGTAAATCTACATCCCGAAAAAGATCATCCATTTGCCCACGGTAGTTTGCGACCATCCGTTTGGCGCGCACATAGTGTTCGGCAAGTATAAATTGCCCCGCTGCCATTCCAGCTCGCAGATCTTCGCCATAAAGCGCTTTTTTATCCTCAAGATAGCGACTGTGGTATGACAACATCTCAGGCAATTGAATGGTCAGCGAGACCGTACGGGTGTGTGACATGTCCGGCGTCGACACATCGGTAATCGTGGCACCCGATCGGCGGCAATGCTCTATAATCCCCCTGACGGCCGTTTCGATTTCCGAATCCACGTTATCAAAAAAAAAGTTTCGAGGCACGCCGATCCGGGTGTCTTTCAGACATGCATCGGACCGATCGGTTTGCCTTATTTCATGAACCGGCACGGAGGGTAATCCGCATGTTCCATTGCCGGTCAGCGTGGACAGGATAATGGCCGCATCACCCACACTGCGGGAGAAGATGCCGACATGGTCCAGGCTCCAGCAATAGGGTATCACACCGTGTGTGCTGATCAGACCCCGGGTGGGCTTAAATCCTACCACACCGCAAAGCGCGGCCGGCGATCGCACCGATCCGCCGGTATCGGTTCCCAATGCAAACGTGGCTGTTCCGGATGCCACGGCCGCTGCTGAGCCACTACTTGAGCCGCCGGCAAGGCGCGTTGGGTCGAGAGGGTTAAACGTCGTACCGAAATGAGGATTTTCGCCTGTCGCGCCATACGCAAACTCATGAAGGTTTGCTTTGCCCAAAAGAATGCTGCCGGCGCGATTCAAGCGATCAACGGTCTCGGCGTCGTGTTCGGGCAGCCACTCTTCCAGGACCTTGGATCCGCCGGTCGTCGGCAGTCCGCTGGTGTAAAAAAGATCCTTGCAGGTGTATGGGATGCCATGCAGTTTGCCTTGATACCGACCGGCTGCCAGGTCCTTATCCGCAGATGCCGCCGATTTGCGGGCGCCTTGACGGTCAATGGTGATATAAATATTTAAGTCGTTGTTTATTTTATCGATACGGTTGAGGAACGCATCGGTGAGTTCGGCAACGGAAATTTCCCGGTTTTCGATACGACGGGCAAGTTCGCTGATGGGTTGGTGTAAGATATCATTAAGCGGCATAAACACTCCTTTTTTGCGAACAGGTTTCTAATCCATGCCGATATCTTGCAGATCTATGGTTCTCAACTGCTCAATGTCATTTAAAATTTCCGCAAAAGCCGTGATGATGCCCAGCTGGGGGTTCACCAATTCTTCCAGTTCAGCGTTTTTCCATATGAAGGTAGGAAATTCTGTGTTGATTCGCTGAAGGGTTTCTCTAGACACAGGCTTCATCATCCGATCCTTTTTGGGTTTTCATTGTTCGCTTCCAATTAGAGCGTAGGTGCTCCAATTTTAAACGGCACACTGACATACGGCTCAATCGACCACCCTCAGATCCTTGGGGTAAGGCGTCAGGTATTCGAATCCTTTTTCAGTCACCACAACGGAGTCGCCTACTCGAATGCCCGTTACCCCCTCCACTGAAACGGCACCGTCAACAGCAAACGTCATGCCTGCCTGGATAACCGTTTTGTCACCACTTTTTAGTTGGGGATTTTCAATCAAGGAGTAACCGATACTGCGACCGGTCCGGTAGCAGGCACCGAACCCTTCCTCTTTGTAGACATTTTCACTGGCCGTATTGACCTCTTCCGCCGTAACGCCGGGGCGCAACGTATCCAGTGCAGCCTGCTGTGCACGGAGGGTGATTTCGTAGAGCCGAGCTTCTTCATCCGTAACCGATCCGACCCAGTACTGACGGTCGAAGCCGATCTTGAAACCTTTGAAATTGGTCAGCTCACAGTAGCACATGTAGACAGATTCGCCCCGCTTGACTTTCCGCACGCTTGCCCGCCGGTGAACCATAGAAAGATCCGGGCCGCCGGATTGAAGCACGGGAAGATTATAAATCATCGGTGAAAACAGGCGATCCATCCCTTCCTCCGGTATAAATTCTGCGGCTTTCCGTGTCCCCCCTGCGATCAGGGCGAGGGCGATTTCGTATTCGGGTACACCTTCGGCAATGGCACTCAGTCCACCTTCGCACATGGCCACGGCCACCTGCCCGGCCTGGCGCATGATATCGATCTCTTCAGGAGTTTTAATCATCCGCATGTCGGCCAGTATGTCAAAAATATCGACCAATTCAATTTCGGGAAATTCAGCACGCAGGTAGTGCTGAATGACCGGATGCATGCGAAAAAGTTCCACGCCGACGCGAAGGCTGGTATTACTTTTTAGCATAGCCCTCAGATGGTCGCGCCATTCGCCAGCGACACCGTCGGCCCACTCCTTGGTATCGCCGATCCAGGTCATTTGTTTACACATCTCGGCTTCGAGGTTTGGGGTGATAATAGATGGCTCGCCGGAGCTGGGTATCGCCAGAATGGTGGGGCGGCCGATTTGCATGCTAAGGTAGTCCCGGTACGCCGACAGGTAAAATATATTGTCGGAGTCGTGAATCAATGCGATATCAATATCTTCATCTGCGAAACGTCTTTGAAACTCCTGGGTGCGGCGCCTACAAGTGTTGTGGCCCATGTTCAGTACTCCCTATACAGGTCGATTTACCGTTGAATAGATCCATCCGGTGATTGCACTCACCCTTACTGGATGGGAACGGTAAGTTTTGCCCGATTACTAAACTTCTCAAATGGGTTGTACCGCCGGTTACCGTAAACCGGTAACCGGCGGACAAGTTATAGGGTCATTTTTTCATTGCGATCGTTCAAGATGTATTACATCCCGAAAATTTCCGTATAACGGCGGATCCAATCCGATCGAACACTCGCCAGGTATTCCAAGTCGAGAGTGATGCCCCGGTCTCGAATGGTTTTTGGCGTAGGAATAAACGGAAACTCAGCAGCGGTTTGAGGAATTTTGGTATCCTGGTTGATCGGACCGTACCATACGGCTTCGGCCATTTTGCCCTGTACCACCGGATCGAGTGCATAATCGATTAATGCATGGGCGACTTCATCATTGCCGGGGTGGTTTTTCGGTATGACCATAAATTGCAGATCATAAAAGAAGCCTTCCTTGAGATCCAAGGTAGCGCTCATATTATAGCTGGGATTGCGGATATAGTTGGGAAACATCAAGGGCGATTCCACTCCGCCCACATCGAGAACATTGGCGCGGAAAAGTTCGGCCACCTGAGGCGGGTTCTCTCCCAGGGTAAGAACACTGTCTTTAAGCTCCTCGAGCTTTTTAAAGCCCGGCTCAGGGTTTTTCATACTACCGCCGGCCATGCGGGCCGCAGCGATGGTCAGCTCCATGGCCTGGGTGAACTGCGGTGGCGGCAAATAAATGCGACCTTTATGTTTCGGATCCCAGAGAACCCCGTAGGATTCCGGCGGTCGGGATAGGGTTTTTGTGTTATAGACGAGTCCCTCACACCACAGGTAATAGCCGATGCAGTATCCGTCGGCAGCCGTACGCATATTGGGGAATACGCGATTAATGTTGGGGATCAATTTCAGATCGGGCTTTTGCAGCAGTCCTGCTTTGGCCAGTTCAATAGCGCCCACACCTGACAGAATAATTACATCGAATTGAGGTTTCGCGGCCGAGGCTTTTACCTTGGCCACCATTTCGGAAGTGGCGGCGGTCAAATCAGGGATGACCTTGGCACCGGTCATGGCCTGAAACGGCTGGATGATATGCTTGACCGCAGCTTTGCCGGATTCGTCGGTCCAGGTCAGCACTCGGATGCTTTGGCCTTTGAAGTTTTTGGTCGCCCCATGGGCCGTATTGCCCCTCAGGATATGGGGAAAGCCGCCGGTCAGGCTGAATGCACCTGCGGCAGCGGCAGCCGTCCCCACTTTACCCATGAACTGGCGTCGACTAATTTTCTTTTCTTTGTTTTTTTTGTTTCCCCCATAGTAATCCTCCTTTAACTTGGTTTTTAGGGCAGTGATGAAAAAGCTATTTCATTGAATCGTGTTTGCATCCGCCAGTTTACTATAGGCAAGCTTCGAATTCGGCCCGAAGTATGCCGGTCAACGCTGAGAGGGATTTATATAACGCTCCGCAACAGTCTTCCTGACCTTTAAAAAATGAGCGCCTGTGTCTCAGTTTTCCCGAAGGAGTTTCCCGTATCCTTCGACAGGTTCTTTTACTCCCGCCAGGCGCAGTGTACTCCACATCATGGCCTGATTGCTGGCGATGACCGGTTTATTGACCTTCTGCTCGAGCTGATCAAGTATGTCGATTGATCGGAGCGCACCGCAACTGATAAAGATGGCATCGGCATCGGGACGATCGAGGCTCCGGGCGAATTCTTCTAGAAATGCCGGCTCAACGCGCACCATGTCGGAATCGTTTTCGATCCTGAGACCCTGAATATCCAGCACGTTAAAGCCTTTATCGTTGAGATAATCGGCCTCCATTTTATTGATTTCGTCGATATAGGGTGTCGCCACGACGATTCTATGGGCATTTACCGCCCTGAGCGCCTCTTTGACGGTAGTAATTAAGGAAGTGGCAGCGGCATTGGGAGCTCCGCGTTTGAGCTCTTCGCACACCCGATCTTCGCCCAGTACCAGGCTTCCGGAAGTGCAGGCGTAACAGACGACATCCAGTTCTCCATCGGGAAGAATCAATTCAGCGCTTCCGGCCAGTCCCTGTCCAACAGCCTCCAGGGTATCAATGGCAATGGTGTTCGCCATTTTTACCCGCGAAAAGTGAAGACCGACTCCCGGGGGAGCCATGCGAAACATATCCTCTTCGATGGTCTGTTCGTTGGCCAGGACGACAAAACCCAGTTTGGCCTTCCAATGGCGCCCTCGGTCGAATCGTATGGAACGCGATGTTGATGGGTTGGTTGAATCCATTGATTTCTCCATTTGTGCGAATATTACTATACGGCGACCCCGCTCTTTCCCACAATCCGGTCCAAGGCCAGGATCAGAACAATATCCAAAAAGATAACTGCCGACGACAAAGAGAAAATTGTCGGATCCAGGGAAGTGTTGGCCCGGGAGAACAGCCAGATAGGGAAGGGAAAAATGTCCACGGTATACAAAAAGTAGGATACCGTAAATTCGTTAAAGGATATGATAAACGCAATCAGCATCCCGGAGAGAATACCCGGTCGCATCAATGGCAACACGATCTCCCAGAACGACCGGATCCAGCTTGAACCTAGCGTCCAGGCCGCCTCTTCCAGGGTGATACTGATACCTTCCAGGGATGCCACGCAATTGCGCACCACAAAGGGGAACGTTATGATCACATGAGCGATGACAATTGCCCAGAAACCTCCACCGAAGCCCAGTCGGCTGGCCATTACCAAAAGTGAAACGCCCAGTACAATCAAAGGGAAAACCAGCGGCAGGGTCACCATTTGTTCCACGAACAACTTGCCCCTGAAGCGGTAACGCACCAGGGCATATGCGGTCGTTATGCCGGCACAGACCGAGAAGATCATCACCGTGCAGGCGATGACAAAACTGGTGAATAGGGAAGAGGTAAGGCGCTCTGTTCGCCACGTATCTCCCGTCATTAATTCGAGTGCTGATTCATACCAGCGAAGACTCCAGCCCGGTGGGGGGAATTGCTGAGTGTCTGCCGATGTGAACGAGAGAATGACAACGAACACAATGGGGGAGATGATAAATAAGACCACGACCAGGGTGACTGCCGATATGATCAGGTTTTCGATGTCCAAAGGCTTTTTGGGTTGCATTGGTTGATCCTTTTCAGGCATGCAATTGCGGTTAAACCCGAGTCAGTTTGGCCGTCGCGAATTGATAGATGCTCAAAATCGCTAAGGTGGTGACGACCAGAATGACGCCGTTGGCTCCCCCGAAGGGCCAGTTCAGCAATGGCCCCATTTGATCGCGAATCAGCACTGCCAACATGGACACCCGGCGCCCGCCCAGCAAAAACGGGATGACGAACGCACTGGCGTTGAACGCGAAAACCAGCAGTGAGCCGCCGATCACACCGGGAAGGCTCAACGGCAGGGTGACATGCCAGAAGACCTTAAGCCGGTTGACACCCAATGTTGTGGCGGCTTCTGGTAATGATTTGGGGATCATCCGCAAGGAACTGACCATGGGGAGCACCGCCAGAGGGAAGCTGGTCTGAACCAGGCCGATGAGCACACCGGTTTCATTGAACAAGAAAAGCAACGGTCTATCGGTCAGGCCTATGGCCATCAATAATTGATTGAGCAAACCTGCAGGCCCTAAAATGATGAGCCAGCCGTAACTCTGGAAAAGAAGATTCAAGAACAGCGGCAGCATTACGATGAACGTCATGATCAAGCGGATGGTATTGCTTCTGGTGTGAGCGATGAACATGGCCAACGGGTAGCCCAACACCATGACAATAACGGCACTCAAAAGAGCCAGGCGGAATGTCAGTAGTATGGCCTTCAAATAGAGGGATTGGCCGATGTCCGCATAGTTTTGGAGTGTCCACACCTCCCACTCCATGCCCTTCAGTCCGAAGCTGATTCGAAGAATCATAATGCTGGCCAGGACGAGAATGGATAAAAAAATTCCGGCCGGCATCAGCAGGGCCCAGGGAGCCAGTTTTCGGCGAAGTTCCATGCGTCGCCGGATGTCGGCATAATCTTTCTCTTCAATTTGTTTTTCAGACACCGGAGAAGACAATGTTTCGGTGGTATCACTCATTTTTTACTCCTTTAGGACAATCAATGCTTCTGGTGTACTTTCAATCCAGATATCGGAGTCAATGGCCTCTGTGAAACCGCCTAACGTTCCGGTAGCGGTAATCTCCGTGTTGTTGTTTAGCAAGACGCGGTAGTGATAGGTCCCGTTATAGAAATTCCATCCCAACAGTTTACCTCTGGTTAGGCTGCTTTCCGTGCGAGTGGCCGATAGCCCCACTTGTTCGGGGCGAACCCCTAGGGTTATCTTGCCGCCCGCCTCCACACCGGCTGCCGACAGGGTGACGTCGTTTCCTGCAAAATCAACCGTTGCACCGGAGGCGTCCGTCGCCTTTACATCGACTGGAATGAAATTCATGGTTCCGATGAAGTCGGCAACGAATTGCGAGTTGGGTTTATTGTAAATATCGGTGGGTGTCCCCGCCTGGATAATCCTGCCGGACTCCATCAGGAGAACATGATCGGAGAAGAAGGAGGCGGACTCCTGGTCGTGGGTGACATATAGTACGGTGATGTGTAGGCGCTTGAGGATCAGACGCAGTTCAACGGTCATGCGGTCGCGCAGTTTGCGATCCAAGGCCGCCATGGGCTCATCCATGAGAACAATGGAGGGACGCATGGCCAGGGTGCGCGCCACGGCCACTCGCTGCTTCTGGCCGCCGCTCAGGGTGTTCGGATATCGCTTGGCAAAGGTGTCGGCCGGCAATTCCACAATGTCGAGGGTATCGTGTACACGGCGCTTGATATCCTCTTTACCCAGTTTCTGCATCCGCAATCCAAAAGCGACATTATCAAAAATGGATTTGTGGGGGAAAACAGCAAGGTCCTGAAAGACAAGGCCGATATTACGTCGGTGGGGCGGCAAACCCATCACTGATTCGCCATTGACTAGAACATCGCCTTTATCCGGGTATTCCAAACCGGCAATCAGACGCATCAAGGTCGTTTTACCGCAGCCCGAAGGTCCCAGGACCGCCTCGATTTCACCTTTATTGACGGTAAAGGAAACATCATCGAGGGCAACGACCTTTCCCCGGTTGAACGTTTTGGTCAAGTTTTTGATTTGAAGAACGGGCGGGGTGTCTTTGTTCTGTCCGGCATGTGTCTCGGCATTTTCCATGACAATTCTCCCTGGGATTTTGCGAAATGCCTCCTATATAAAAAGGTGGAAATGGCGGCTCGTTTTGAATATCTCTAATATATCAATGATATTTTTAATGCAAGCATTATTTTTCTCCCATGTCAATCTTTTTCTTGATGACTCTTAATTTTTCGTTATTTCAGTAGCTTTCATGCGGAAAAAACTGTTGACATGGGATGGGATCTGCGGATAACATATCAATATCAGTGATATATCAAAGATATTTCTTAATATCCCAGTCCCTGCCCTGTGGATCAGGACGTCAGCTTTTAATCTTTTCATGTGCCGGGTCAGGGATCTCAAGAAGGTGACTCATGTTCTTGACAGATGATGAAAAAAGGATGCTCGATGGCGGTCAAGGCAAAGTGAAACAGGCCTCCATGGAGTACATTGTTAATTATGCAGAGGCTTTGGGGGCGGAGCGACTTTGTAAAGTGACGAAGGCCCAGTTGTTCTGCGGCAATCATATCTATCTGGATGCGATACAGGAAGACAGTGTCGAAAAGCTAATCGCGATCATGCACTTTGCCACCGAAGAGCCGCTGGAGTTCGATAATGATACGGCATGCTTTTCACAATTCTGCTCCCTCAGGATGGACCTGCATCAATGGCAGGCGATCGGATTTACCTCCCACGAGGCCCGGCGCAACCAGGCCTTTTTAGATATTTATCGCAAGGCCGGGATTCACATGGTGGGCATCTGCGCTTCCTACCTGACCGGTTTTCTGCCCATCAAGGGCGAACATTATGTCTGCACGGAGTCCCACGCGATTATATATATCAATTCGCTGTGGGGGGGCTGTTGCAACGCCGACGGCATCGCCGCGGCCTTCTGCTCCGCCATGTGCGGGCGGACCGCATACTGGGGAAACCATGTTCCCAAGCAGCGAAAAGCCAATATGTTAGTGCACGTCGAGTGCCCCGTGGAAACATTGTATGACTGGGACAGCCTGGGCTTTGCCCTGGGCAAACAATGTCCGGCCAATACTATACCGGCGTTGTGGGTGAAAAACCGGGAAACCCTGGACACCGATCGGTTAAGATCGGCGTTTGCCTCCATGGCCACCACCGGCGGGGTCGAGCTGTGTCACATTCTGGGCGTCACCCCCGAGGCCAATGACCTGGCCATGGCCTTCGGTGATCGGAAGGCGGCAAGGGAAATCTGCATCACAGAAAAAGACATCTCCCAGGTGCGGGAATTTCTCTGCGATGCGTACCGCGGCGATGTCGATTATATTCACCTGGGCTGCCCGCACTACTCTTTGGAGCAGATCGCCGCGGTGGCGCGGTTTCTTCATGGGCGTAAAATCAAGGAGTCAGTCACCCTCCATATCTGGACGGCGCCCGCGATCAAGTTCCTGGCGGATGAAAATGGATTTACCCGGATCATCCATGAGGCCGGGGGGCAACTGTTGACCGGCAGTTGCGCATTGGTATCGGGAAAATTACCCGCAGGAGTCCGTACCATCGCCTTCGACGCAGCAAAGCAGGCGAATCCGCAGCAATCTCACTTCAAGGGAACAGTACTTTACGGTTCGCTGCATAAGTGCCTGAATGCGGCGGTCACGGGGAAATGGGGGGTGTAGATGGGAGAGATCATCACAATACAGGGTCGAGGGGCCATGGCCGGTATCGTCGAAGGTCCGGCGTTGATCGGAGAAACGCTTCAGGGCAACGGGGCCCTGAACTACGTCAGCGGGGAGATCATCCAAAGGGGCCATTCGTTGAAAGGGCAGCTATTGAAGGGAAAGATCCTGATCCTTGCAGGGGCCGGCGGGTCGACGGCCTGGTCGGTTCGCCTGCATACGACCCTGGTCAACCATGTGGGCCCGGCCGGAATGGTGTTCCCCACAATGGATGCCCGTACCGCCGGGGCGACCGCCTCGATGAAAATACCTGTGGTCACCGATTTGGAACAAGACATTTTCCAACTGGCAAAAACAGGAGACTGGATTCGCCTGGACGGCGATAACGGAACCGTACAGATCGTTAAACCCGATTGACCAGAGAGGAGACGTCATGGGGCAGGAAAAAACATATAATATGAGCCTTGATGAAGTGTACGAACTCGTGATGGAGCTTTTGATCAGTTGCGGTGCTACTGAAGATAATGCAGCGCCTGTTGCCGAATCCATTATGCAAGCGGAAGCGGATTTAATCCGCAACATCGGCTTGGGATATTTGCCCAAGTATCTGGAACATCTGAAATGCGGCAAGGTGGACGGCAAAGCCACACCGGTCGTCACACAGTCCGCTCCCTCGGCAATTAAGGTGGATGCGAAATCCGGTTTCGCCCATCCGGCCATAAAAAAAGGAATGGGGCCTTTGATTGAGATCACTGAACAAAACGGCATCGGTGCCATGGGAATCGGAAATTCGTATGCGGCCGGCGTATTGGGGCATATTATAGAACCCCTTGCTGAAAGAGGGCTCATGGCGATGATGTTTGCCAATGCACCGGCCGTAATGGCGCCCTGGGGGGGGAAAACGCCGGTATTCGGGACCAACCCCATGGCGGCTGCAATTCCTTCGAACCACCGCCCCCCTGTTGTCATCGATCAAGCATCCAGCGTGACAGCCAAGGTGTCCATCTTCGATCGTGCCAAAAGCGGAAAGTTGTTAGAGCCGGGCTGGGCCATTGACAAGGAGGGCAATCCCACACTGGATCCCCATGAAGCATTGGCCGGATGTTTGCTGCCCTTTGGAGGATACAAGGGCGCCGGTCTGGCTTTGCTGGTTGAGCTGTTTTCCGTTGCTTTGACCGGTTCCACCTGGTCTTTTAATGCTTCTTCTTTTGCCGACAACGAAGGCGGCCCCCCGAATGTCGGACAATTTATATTCGCCTTGAAACCAACGCTGTATGGCAATGAAAATTTATTGGAGACTGTCGAAGAGGTGTTTACGAAAATTCTCGATCAGGAGGGAACCCAGCTGCCTTGCGATGAAAGATTGCAGGCCAGGAAAAAGACGGCAAGCGAAGGCGTTGTCATCGACCAGGCGCTGATGGCAAAGCTGAACTCCTATAAACGTAAGAAAGTAGATGATTGAAGAGGGACTAGTCCGAACATTGCATGAAATCTGTTCAGCAAATCTCTGAAATAAAACGATACCAGATCCTTAACGTGATCACGAGTGCATAGAGTCGCAATACAATTTGTCACGTTAAAAACTGATCAACAACCTGAAAAGATTTCACCCTCAGGGCCAAACGGAGACTTCCATGCCCTTCGTTATTCGAGGTTCGCGGTAGATAAGACTACAGCTTGACTTCGGCTGAGCTCAGTCGTAGCCCACCTCGAAGTGCCTTGGCCATGAAAGTCTCCGTTTGGTGCAATGCCCGGCCTAAAATAAATTTTCTGCTTTAGGGTTTGAAAAAATAAAAAAGGAGACAGGTCTTGAGTATTTTTTCCAAAGCTGAAATTGCGCGAAGAATGGATACGCTGCGGGCTCATTTGGGAGACAACGATGCAGGTGTATTCTTCTCATTCACCAATTCGTACTACATGAGCGGCGTGCCGATCCTGCCATGGGGGCGTCCCGCAATAACGGTCATTCCCAAAGTCGGCGATCCGGTAATCATTTCCGGAAAAGCGGATGAACAAAACATTGCCAACAATTCTCCCATCACCGATGTCATCGCCTATGGTGATATAGAAGGGCCCAACGTAAACGAAGCTATCCGCCATTTAGCCGATGTCCTTCAAAAGCGTGAACTAAAGACGATTGGCGTCGACGGTCTCTACACACCGATGGCCTGTGTCGAGCTTCTCAAGAAAAAGTTGCCTTCGTGCCGCGTTACAGACATCACAGAGACCATCGAGGATATGCGTCTTATCAATTCCCCCGAAGAAATCGAACTGATCCGCACCGCCACAGCACTCGCAGACTTCGGTATGGAAACCTACCTGTCCGAGGCGAAACTAGGCATGGCCGAAATCGAGCTGGCCGGCCGCGTCACACTGGCCATGGCTCAATTTGCTGCTTCCAAATACCCTGACACGGGGATGACGTTCAATTGCTACAGCCAGCAGGGGACCCACTCCTTAGAACCCCATGCCGCCGCCTCGGGCCATCCGTTGGAACCGGGTCGGCTCCTTTGTGTGGTCGTGGAGGCTACGGCCGACCACTATATGGCTGCGGTGGAACGAACGATCGGCCTGGGGGAAATCCTTCCCGAGCAGCAGAAATATTTCGATGCGGTTGTATCGTCCCTTCAAAAAGCCATTGCAGCCTGCCGCCCGGGCATCTCATGCTCAGCTGTGGACAAGGCCGGTCAGGAGGTTTTCAAAAGCGCCGGCTACGAAGACTTTCTATGCGGTTCCGGCCTATCCAGAGGGCTGCTGAGTGCTTTCGAAGGTCGTTTGGATAAAAGCAACCTCAGAGTTTACAACGATCATCCCCTGAAGCCCAACATGGTTCTGAGCGTCGAGCCGTACGCAATTGCTCCCGGCGTAGGTGCACAGAGGCATTGCGAAATGGTACTTATCACGGAAACAGGCAATGAAGTCCTTTCCAAAACGCCCAATGGATACCTGAAAATAGATTGATCGGTAATCATCTTAAGAGTTGAAATCTTAGGGCCGCAAGGCTGCATTTATGAACGCAACAGGCCCTGTATTTCCCGGTGATAGTTCAAGTACCGGGAAAGGGTGATATCATTTTTTCCATATTTGGGAATGGTACTCAGAATCTCCTCGAAGCGCTCCTCTGCTTCGATTTCCTCCTTTGTTTGGACAATATCCTCGGTAATGATATCCACCAGACGGTCTGCATAGATGATGATCCGCTCTTCCAAAGTATGCAGGGTATAGTCTTTCACTGGCAAACCTAGCTCAATTGCTTCTTCACTGGTAAGACCGCCACGAATATGTTTTTCCATAACTGCATTGATACGTTCTGGCAAACCCAACGCTTTCCCCATTTCAGCGCCAATTTTCCCATGCTCGATATCATGAGTTTTGCCTTTGCCGAGATCATGGAATAACGCGCCGCGCCCGATAAACTCAAAATCCAATTCGCTGTTTGTTCGATAAGCGAGTTCGAGTGCCTTTTCAGCCACCTTTACGCAGTGGGCAATATCATCTTCAGAAACACCGCTCACGCGCAACAATTCGATATCAGCCGATGAGATGGCATATTGGGTATGTTTATTCTCAGCCATTTGCGGCCTCCTTCCTATGAATGGGCACCCGTACGTCTCGCCCGAACAACGCGAACCCTACGGTCCAGACGACTCCAAAGACAAATGCTGTCACAAGGTTCGTCTCCGGAATTTGACATCCTGTGTAATCTACATTCCGTTCCGGGCGACATCGAGCCTGCACCAGGCATACAGCGCATCGTACACCTCGAACTGCCGGTCGATGTTTTCAAGGTCGTCCGGAAAACGTATGCTGTAGCCTACCGCAATGGCCTCAAACCCGGCCGCCAGGGGGTCGGCATCAAGGTTGTTGGTGTCTGCTGCATTGATGATCTTCGCCATTCTGAGCAGGGCCTTGTCGGTCAGTTTGTAGTCTTCGATTATCGCATCAAAGGTGCAACCGTTGCCCCGATGATGAAGCTCGGCTCCCGGCGTATCAAAGGGAATCGCACCGGTCTTTTCCGCTATTTCCAAAACTTTGCTTTTAGGCACGAACATAAATTCGGCTTCAGAGTCGATAAATCGGGCAATTAGCCACGGGCATGCCACACGGTCCACGTGAACATGAGATCGGGTAATCCAATTCATAACGATTCCTTATAATGAACACCCTATTATTAGCCAATCTTTACTACCGTGCGCCCGGTTACTGTGCCCTCCATATAATTACTGAATAGATTGGGAAGATCATCGAACGCCACGGTGCGGTTGACTATAATGTCCAGGGCTTTTGGCTTCAGATCGGCGGCCAGCCGCGACCAAACTTTCTTTCGAAGAGGAACCGGGCAGTAAGTGGAGTTGATGCCCAGCAGGTTGACGCCCCTGAGAATAAACGGCATTACCGTGGTTACCAGATCGGAACCGCCGGCAAGGCCGATAGAAGCGATATTGCCCAGCGGTTTCATCGTCCGGGTGATCCACGATAGGGTCTTGCCGCCCACTGCGTCTATGGCCCCGGCCCACAGCCCTTTTTCCAAGGGACGCTCGCCCATTTCGAGCTCGTTTCCGTTCACCACCTCGGCTGCTCCGATTTTTTTTAGATAATCCTCCGTGTCCGGTACAATTGTGAGCGCAACCACATGGTAGCCCAGACCGGAGAGCATGGAAGTGGCCAGTCCGCCGACACCGCCGGTGCTGCCGGTGACGAAAATGGGACCGTTTTCCGGAGACTGTCCGTTGTCCTCCATTCTTTGGATCGCCATTCCGGCGGTAAATCCTGCAGTACCGAGAGCCATGGTCTCGTACAGGCTCAAACCCTCAGGCAAAGGAACGATCCAATCCCCTTTGACTCTCACATACTCAGCAAATCCGCCATCATATTCCTCACCCAGCCCACATCCAACAACCAAAACCGGGTCTCCCTCCTTGAAGCGAGGATCTTCAGAAGTATGAACGTATCCGGCCGCATCGATTCCAGCGACCAGCGGAAACCTTTTCATTATTCGGCCGGCACCAGTTGCCGCCAGGGCATCTTTGTAATTTACGTTGGAGTAGGCAGATCGAATTACGACATTACCGGTGCCGATCTGGTCCACATCCAGTTGGTCAAAGCGCGCCTTAATCTCGTCGTTTTCATAGTGAACCCGAAATGCTTTGAAATTTTCCATCTTCATCCCCCCTTTGCATAGAAAAAACACTATCTAAGTAGAGAACGGCCAACAACAATGTTTTGAATCTCGGTTGTTCCGTCCATACAGTATGTTGCTCTTGCACCGGACATCTGCCGGGCCAATGGATTTTCCCGCAAAAGACCGCTAACCCGGACATTGCACCAAACGGAGATGTTCATGAGCAAGGCACTTCGAGGTGAAGCTGTAGTACACCTACCGCGAGCCTCGAATAACGCAGCGCATGGACATCTCCGTTTGGCCCGAAGGGTGAGATTTTTTCAGCTCATTTATCCATTGCGGCTTTTACTGAGCGTATGTTCACCCATATCCCCAGCATTCACCATAACACTTTTAATTCAAATCTTTTTTACTTATTCGCTGAAAAAACCTCATGCAATGTTCGGGCTAACCCCCATAACATGCATACCACTACGGAGCCCCTCGAATGCGGCGCGTATCGCAGATTTCTTTGCATGCACGGCCATTACGGTGACACTATCTTCAGTATGCTCGGATCCAAAGTCGGCGCTCGCTTAACGCGACTATCTTATCAGTTCTGCGATTTTCATAAAAATTCTCGCATAGTCTTGCTAAGGCAGCAGGGGGACTCAATCTACCTTTTATTTAACACACCTTTCCAGTGGGGAGAAAGGCTCGGTGCAACGGCCTTGATACCATAAAACGACCTATTCTGGTTCCACATTCACCAGGCTGCAGTGGAAGGCGCAGGTCTCGCCCTGGTCGGTGAGCCGCTGACTGGTGAGTGGGTTGGCCCCCTTACGCCCGGGCGCGAGTCTGGGCCAGTGAAGACCTTCGGCCACCAGCAAGCCAGGCTGGGTGTCCGAGGTTACTTCCGCATACAGGCTGCACTCACCCCGATCATTGAATACCCGCACCAGGTCGCCCTGGCCGATGTCTCGTTCCTGGGCGTTTTTGGGATTGATCAGCACCTTGGGCCGTCCGGCCAGTTCCCTGATCGCGGGGATCTCATTAAAAGCCGAGTTGAGGAACAGGTGATGAGGCGGGGTTATCAGCTCCAGCTTGTATTTGTCTCCGCCTTCCGGGTCCCGCCAGGCTTGGCCGCAGGGAAGGGGGTCCAGACCCCGATTTTGCCAGGTTTGGGAAAAGAGTTCCACTTTGCCCGAAGGGGTGTTGAAGCCGTCAGCATAGGGGTTGGCCGGAATATTCAGGCGCACCGCCTTTTCCTGCCAAAAGGCTTCATGATCAAACCCCTTCAGACTGGGGTGTTCTTCCCGCAGAAAGCCCTTGATCAACTCTTCCTCACCCAGGCTGAAAACCTCTTCCTCAAAGCCCATGCGCCTGGCCAATCCTTGGAAGATGGCCAGGTTTGTCCGGCTTTGGCCCACCGGGGGTATAACAGGCCGGGCCAGGCGCAGATAGTTGTGGCCATAGGCCCTGTATAGGTCGGTCATCTCAAAGAAACTGGCCCCGGGAAGGATGATGTCTGCAAATAAGGCAGTGTCGGTCATAAAGAGTTCATGCACCACCAAAAACAGGTCATCCCGCTTTAGTCCCTCGTGCACCAGGGCCGATTGGGGAGCGACTGCGGCCGGATTGCTCATGAAGTTGTAGAGCAGCTTTATGGGCGGGGCCTCCAGTCTGGTGAGGGCGTCTCCCAGTTCCACCATGTTTACCACCCGGGTGCCTTTGGGGCAAAGATCCGGCCGGGTCAAGCGGGTGAGGTTCGCGGGACCGCCCCCAACGGAGCGGGTGATGCCCGCACCGGGCTTTTTAAATGCCCCCACCAGGGCGGGCAGACAGGCAATGGTGCGCATGGCCATGGCCCCGCGTAGCTGTCGGGCCGGACCCCAGCCGGTGCGGATGAAAGGCGCCCGGGCCTTGCCATAGGCCACGGCCAGGCCCCGGATATCATTGGCCGGGACGCCGCAGATCGTTGAAGCCTTTTCCGGCGGATATTCGGCAGCCCGCCGGGCCAGCTCATCAAAGCCCACCGTGTGGTTGGCGAGGTAATTGCGGTCGATGAGGTCCTCACTGATCAACACTTGCATCATGCTCAGGGCTAAGGCAGCGTCGGTTCCTGGCATGGGCATGAGGTGCATGTCCGCTTCCTTGGCGGTACGGGTGCGGTAAGGGTCTATCACCACCAGCCGGGCTCCTTTTTTCCGGGCCTTTCTATAAAAGGGCCAGGCATGCACGTTGGTGGTGAGGCTGTTGTTACCCCAGATGATGATAAAATCCGAATCCACCACGGATTCAAGATCCGTACTGGGCCCGGAGCCCAGAGTGGCCTCATGCCCGGCGGTGGCTGCAGGCCCACATATGGTTGCTAAAAGTCGGCTGGCCCCCATCTTGTGGAAAAAGGCCTGGCCCGCGTTGCGCTGGATCAGGCCCATGTGCCCGGCATAGTGATAGGGCAGGATGGCCTCCGGACCGTAATCAGCAGAGACCTCTTTGATCTTGGCCACCACCTGGTCCAGTGCCTCATCCCAGGTGATGGGCTCAAACCGGCCCGTCCCCTTGGGTCCGCTGCGTATTAAGGGAGTGAGAATCCGCTCTTCATTATGCACATGCTTAGGGAAATAACCGGCTTTTTTGCAGATGAAACCCCTGGTGAAAGGATGACTCGGATCGCCCTTCACCTTGGTTATCCGGCCGTTCTCCACTTTGGCCAGAAGTCCGCAGGTATCCGGGCAGTCTTTTGTGCATACGGAAGGTTTCCACATGACAGATTCTCTCCTGATAATGAATTCAAGGGCATTCCAAACAGCCTGAGTTCCAGGACAACGACAACAAGAGGCTCGTTCGAGATGTTGTATAAGAATATCCTAAACCGGCGAGTGGATGCAATCGCCGGTAGAGATTGGCACCTGAATACTGCACGCACCGTTGCCAACAATCCTCTCTAACTGCTGGCCCCAGCTGGGTGAGGAATACACCTTTTCCCCTCTGTTTCGACCCGATGTGTGAGTTTAGGAGACGTCTATTGGTTTAAAGGATAGAACGCCCTTCGATGCGCGCGCTAACGGGTAGCGTCAAGAATCTTTCGCACTTTTGTGTGCGGTGACCTGCTGGTTAAGCAGCGACTTCCTCTTCTTTGATAATTTCGGTTAACTTCTTCATGTCCAGATATCTTCGGGTCCCCCATCGGGTTCCGGCAATGTGGCGAAGACGAGCTGCCACCAGCATTATGGCGGAATTGCCGTCGGGGAACGCACCGATCACCCGCGTCCTTCGTCTGACCTCCCGCAGGATGCGCTCCAGCGGATTATTGGTTCGAATACGACGCCAGAGAGCCTGGGTGATATCCTCATTAATCATAATTGCGATTATGTGACCCCTCCTTTTACTTCTTTTACCCTTCTAAATTAGTTGCTGTGCCGTTAGTGCCTCCATAGACCTTTGGCATGATGTGGTGATTAGAGAGATCGCATCGGATAAGCATCGGTTGATTTCCGATCCCTTTTTCAATTTGATTTTTCCGATGGTTTCCATAATTTTCTTTTCAGCACCGATAACATTCATCGATTTATCTATGTGCTGGGCGATTCTGATTTCGACCAACAACGCCTCCAGGTAAGCTACCATCATCTTCTCTGCCCCTGTCTTTTGATCGGCCTCAATTGTTTCCATGGTTGCCAGCAGGCGGGAGGCAATGATCAGTTCTGATTTCAACCTCTCTGAAAACTGGTACGTCATGATCAATTTTCTTGTATCCATTTGTATTACCCCTAACTGGTTACTCATACATGCCCATCAGCCCTTTCAATCGCTTTACCGCTCTTGTCATTACAGTCCCAATCTTCTCATGGAATCGCAAGTGGGCATATTTATCGAACGGTGTATCTCCCTGGTTGATGATGACAAGCTTAGCGCCTGCATTAAGGGCTTGTTGGGGCATGTCTGCAGCAGGCGTCACCAATAGGCTTGAACCAAGGACAATGAAAAGATCACTTTGCCGGGACTGCTTGTAGGAGAGCATCAGATCCTTTTTCGGAAGGGACTGCCCGAAGTCGACGACACTTGATGTCAGGTTACCACCACACGAACACCTGGTTTGGTTGGCGTCGCGGTCGATTGATTGCTCGCAACGTAGACATCGCAGTTTTGTTCTGTTTCCATGCAGTTCAGCCAGCAAATTTGGCTTGATGCCGGATTTCAGGTGAAGGTTGTCCACATTCTGAGATATCAGAAATTTGAGCTTGCCCAATCTTTGGAGCTCAACAATGCTGTAGTGGCCGATATTGGGTTCGACAGCATCCCATGATACCATAGGTGTTATAGGTTTAAGCCCCCGATCACGCCGCGTCCATACACCATTAGGCCCCCTGAAATCCGGAAGGCCTGAGTCGGTACTGATGCCGGCCCCGGTAAATACAACTAAATACTGCGATTCATACAGCCATTGGGCTAGGGTCTGAATTTTTCTTTCAATATCTTTCATCATATAAACCCGATTCCGGGCATGGGCGTCCCCCAATTTACATTCCATGAACTCTTTCCAGCGAATGACTATAAAGACATACTATCGCGGCGTTATTGCATAAATGCAGGCATCCCAGCAGAGTGCGACTTGTGATGTCCGGAAAGGGATCAAAAAGCTGAAAAGATTTCACCCTTCAGGCCAAACGGAGACTTCCATGGCCGGCGTTATTCAAGGCTCGCGGTAGTCGGACTACAGCTTGACTTCGGCTGTCTTGATCCTGAGCTTAGCCGAAGGGAGCTCAGTCGTAACCCACCTCGAAGTGCCTTGGCCATGAAACTCTCCTTTTGGTGCAATATCCGGGATAGTACCACAACACGAGAGTGAATTTAGGGGACGCCTTTGGGAAAGTAGGTTTTAAAACCTATGTAATATTCGTCTGATTTTGCATTACAGAACCGCCGAAGCTGCCGAAGATCTGCGCCTCACCCGAAAGGACCTTGACACGACTGCCTAGTTTGCACCAATCTAATTCCAAAACCAGCTATCGCATCATTTCGATCTTCAATTCCGAACCGCACGCGGCACCCGCATTTCACGTCGAGGAACTATGACCGCACCTCAAGCGTATTCATCCGGGAGGCGGCGCACGCTGATACCGTGTCTCCTCAGTCTGCTGGTCGGGGCGTTTACAATGGCGACAACTGCAATTGCTCAGTCGACTTCCGTTACAGAACTTCAGGCTAGGCTGCCGACAGAAATCAGCGGCTGGCGGGCAGCAAACGGGGATCGCATTTTCGATGAGCGGACCATATTCAGCTACATTGACGGCGCCGGTGAATTGTACCGTGCCTACAACATGCAGAACTGTCTGTCGCGCCGTTATTTCAAAAAGGGCGAAACCGACATCACTCTCGATGTCTTCGACATGGGTACCTCCGAAGATGCCTTCGGCGTGTTCACCCATGACACCGATGGCGATCGGATCGACATCGGGCAGGACGCTCGCTATCGGCCGGGCTGGCTCAGTTTCTGGAAGAACCGTTTCTATGTCTCCATTTATCTGGAAGAGGAAAGTGCCGCAGCCGAGAAGGCCGTTAAGGCACTGGGCAAACTGGTGGCCTCAGCAGCAGGCGAATCCGGCAACAGGCCGCAGCGCCTGAACCTGCTGCCGCAGGCGGGTCTTGATGCCGGCAGCATCCGGTACCTGCACCACCCGATTGTGCTCAACTACCACTACTATCTGTTTGATGAAAACATCCTGCTACTCTCGCCCCAAACCGATGCGATCCTTGCATCTTATCACCGCAGCGGCGAGCAGGCACGGTTGCTGCTCATTTCGTATCCGAAGACCCTGACGGCCCGGAATGCACTAGCGGGCTTCCGCAAACATTATCTGCCCGATGCTGACTCCGGAGGCTTGGCCCGCCTGGAAAATGGCAAGTGGTCGGCGGTTGCCTTGTATGACCGCCTTTTGACGATCGTGCTCGAAGCCGACGGCCGCCTGCTGGCCAAAAACTTGATCAGGGAGGCCGGTCAACAAGCCTCCGGGGAGTAAGTGCGATGCAACCGAAATCGAGCAAAAAAGTGATCACCCGACGCGATTTTCTCAAGACCGGCAGCTACACGGCTGCCGGCAGCCTGTTGGGGCTGCCTCTGCTGGACCGGGCGGCTGCGCAGGCCGCTGTGAAAAGCCGCGTGGTCTTGATCCGCGATCCCGATGTGGTCGACAGCCAAGGCCGGGTAAACGAAACCGTGCTGGAATCGATGCTTGATCAGGCCGTGACGACCCTGCTGGGTGCGCCAAATCCCCGATCTGCCTGGCAACAGCTGTTCCGTCCGGGCGATGTAGTCGGTATTAAGAGCAACGTCTGGTACCGGCTGCCCACCCCCGAGGCCCTGGAGAAGGCCCTTGTCTTTCGACTTCAACAGGTGGGGGTCAATACCAATAACATTGCCGTGGATGACCGCGGCATTCGCAAGAATCCGGTATTCATCCGATCCACCGCGCTGATCAACGTACGCCCCATGCGCACCCATCACTGGTCGGGCCTGGGCACCTTGCTGAAAAACTATATCATGTTCGTACCGGCGCCTTGGATGTATCATGGCAATGCCTGCGAACGATTGGGGGCTATCTGGCAAAAGTCCCAGGTGGCGGACAAAACCCGTCTCAACATACTAGTCATGCTCACCCCACTGTTTCACGGCATCGGGCCTCACCATTACAGCAGCCGTTATGTCTGGCCCTACGCCGGCCTGATCGTCAGCACCGACCCGGTGGCCGCCGATGCAACCGGCGCCTGGATTATCGAAGCAAAAAGAAATGCCTTTTTCGAGGGAAGTCGCCCCATCAGCCCCCCGCCTCTACACATTGCCGCTGCAGACACCCGGTTCGGTTTGGGATACAGCAGCCCGGAGCGCATCGAATTGATTCGGATGGGATGGGGAGATCAGATTCTGATTTGACCATTTAAGGAGCAATCACGATGTTTGATCACCGGATGACCCGCAGAGAATCTCTGCATACCCTGCTGAAACTTTCCGGTACCGCAGCTGTGGCCGCTGCCGGCCTCTGGCCGTCCACAGCCAGAAGCGCTTCGCGGCAAAGACACTTTCTCATCGAAGCTGTGGCCAAAAGCGAGAAAGCGAGCGTTGCGATCTTGACCCGTAAAACCTTCGAAGCGGCCGGCGGCATAGAGCGCTTTGTCTCTAGAGGCGATGTGGTGGTCATAAAGCCGAACATTTCCTGGGCCAGACCGCCGAAAATGGCCGCCACCACAAATCCCGAAGTATTGCAGGCGGTCATCGAGCTCTGTCAGGAAGCGGGCGCCAAAAAGGTCCGAATCGCTGATAATACCATTGACAATGCGAACTTCTGTTTTTCTGTATCCGGTGCAGCAGATGTAGCTAAAATAACAGGGGCGGAACTCATTAATCCCAATAGATCTTTAATGCGCAAGATGAAGCTGCAGGGGGATCGTCTGGATGTTTGGCCGGTTTATTTGCCCATAGTTGAGGCGGACAAGGTCATCAACCTGCCGGTTGCCAAAGATCACATCCTGAGTTCCCTGACACTCGGTATGAAGAATTGGTTCGGTGCGATTGGCGGAAGTCGCGGCTCGCTCCACAGAGAAATACATCCAAATATTGTTGACCTGGCCCAGTTTTTCAAACCTACCGTTACACTGATCGACGCGACTCGAATCATGACAAGAAATGGTCCTTCCGGTGGAAGCCTATCTGACGTCGTCACAAAAAATACGCTGATTTTAAGCGATGATCCGGTTGCTGCGGATGGCAAAGCGGCTCTGCTTTTTGGAAAAGAACCGCAGAATATTGGGTATATCAGATTGGCCGGTAAGCGGGGGCTCGGAACCTACGATTTTTCGAAGCTACTTCAACAAAAAGTGAGTGTCTAAATCCAGATGATAAACAGTTTATCGGATCAGTTATGACCGTTTCATCCGAGAATTGAGGTCGGAGGCAGAGGAAGGCAATTGGTTTATAAGCTTGTATATCAACGACTTAAGAGGAAGTTACAAACCAATTGACGTCCCATAATTCCCGAAAATGCAAAGGATGGTATGCCATGGCTACAGCAATCCCAATTGTATGCCCTTATTGCGGAGTTGGCTGCAACCTAGAACTCTCGCTGGATGAAAGCGGCCGTCCGAAAAAGTGCCGGGCAACGGGTCGAAACCCCGAACTGAACGCAAAATATGCCTGCGTCAAAGGATTCACGGTTCACGAGTTGTTGAACCATCCAGAGCGTCTGACCCAGCCGTATATTCGCAAGGCGGACCAACTGGAGCTTGTCACCTGGAGCGACGCCATCCAGTATGCCTCCCAGCGATTGAAGGAGATCTCAAGCAAGTACGGCCCTGAAAGTATCGGCATGCTGTGCAGCGGTAAAATCCTGAACGAAGAGGCCTATCTCTCACAAAAATTCCAACGCGCCGTTGTAGGCAACAATCACGTCGACAATTGCGCCCGTCTTTGCCATGGCCCTTCTGAAACGGCATTGCGACAGCAGTTGGGCTATGGTGCGGTCAGCACTTTTCTCGAGGACTATGAAGCCACGGAAACGGTGTTTCTCGTGGGAGCGCATACGACGTTTACCCACCCGGTCATTTGGATGCAGGTCAAAAAGCGCGCCAGGAAGGGCGGTCTCAACCTCATCCTGGCCGACCCTCGTGAAACGGACCTTGTAAAACATTCATCCGTGCACCTGAAGGTCAAACCCGGTACGGACATATTCTGGATTAATGCATTGGCAAAGATTATCATCGACAACGGTTGGCACGATCGCTCGTTTTGTGAAAGACAGACCATCGGGTTCGAGGCGTATTGTCAAGCGATGGCAAACACCGATGTCGATGCGGCCTGCAGGCGCGCCGGGGTGACGCGAGAAGAACTGCAAAAATCTGCCGAACTGATTCACGACAAAAAGACCATATTTATTTGGGGCATGGGACTGATCCAGCATGCACACGGGACCGATAACATCAGCGCACTGGTAAACTTGGCCCTGCTAACGGGCAACATCGGAAAGCCCGGGTGCGGTCTTTCTCCCCTTCGAGGTCAGAACAATGTACAGGGCGCCGGTGATATGGGCGCTCTGCCGAACCTGTTGGCCGGCCATATGGAGGTTTCCGACCAAGCCGCCCGTGTTCACGTGAGCGCCATTTGGGGGGCGAAGGTTCCTTCCAGGCCGGGGCTGGCAGCGCCTGAAATGATCCATGACGTTGCCTCGGGAAAAATCAGGGCCCTATACGTTATCGGGGAAAATCCGGTCGTCTCGGAGCCGCAATCGAATTTCGTCACGTGGATGCTCCAGAAGCTCGAATTGCTGGTTGTGCAGGACATTTTCCCCAACGAAACCGCCAAGTATGCCCATATCGTTTTGCCGGCCGCCACAGTGGGGGAAAAAGAAGGCACCTTCACCAACGCCGCCCGGCGGGTGCAATATACCGCAGCCGGTTTCAAGCCCCCTGGAGAGGCCAAACCGGATTGGCAGATACTTCAGGAAATGGCCAATGCAATGGGGGCGAACTGGCAATATACGTCAACCGAAGATATCTGGGAAGAAATCCGCAAAGTGGCCCCTGTTTTCACCGGAATCAGTCATCAGCGGCTGAAAACGTCCGCAGGGATATTCTGGCCCTGTTATGATGAATTGCACCCGGGCACCCCTCGTTTGTACGAGGACGGATTTGGCTTTAGGGATCGTCGGGCGCGGTTTCTGCCGGTAGAATTGCCTGACACCCTTATGGAACCAACGGAGGAGTATCCTTATGTCCTGATCACCGGGCGCCTGCTGGAGCATTTTAACACGGGTGAAATGTCCCGCCGAAGTGCCAAACTCTCAAAACTCAAACCGGCATCATTTCTGAATATGAACCCGCAGGACGCCGAAGAGGCTGGTCTTGGTGAAAATGATATCGTGCGTGTAACCAGCCCCCACGGCGCGGTTCAATTGCCGTTGAATATCGAGGACAGCATGCAGCGCGGGTATCTATTCGCGCCGATTCACTTCAGCGAACCCAATTTCAACTCGTTGATGAGTGCGGTGCCGATCGACCCCAAGGCGAGAATGCCGGCGCTCAAGGTAGTGCCTGTGAAAGTGGAAAGAATAATTCGCAGCGACCAAGTCTGATCCCTCATCGTTTGGCAATGGATTTGAGCGACGGGAAAATGATATTGAACGGCTATTGGTTTGATGGGACACACGCGGATGAGAAGGTTAGCGTGGATGGCGATAGCTCACCGGAGGCGCTTGTTGGCGAAGGCTTTTCCGGGGTGGGATTTTAGGAGGGGCATCGGAATCATAATCTCTTTTTTGCAAAAGCGCGACCAGAAGGCGTCTTCAAATAACGCTCGAAATCTAATGCGTTTTGGCGATCGGTGTGAGCAACCGCTGTTTTGATCTTCCAAGGACGAAACTTCGACGTATGAGAATTCTTCCCGCTATTGTGGTCCGACAATCGGGCACCTAAATCCTCAGTGAATCCGGTATAATACCGACCTGAAAAACTCTCTGATTGAATGATATAAACGTAGTAATACATATGATCAGTTGGCCCGGATGTAATTAGCAGGAAGCAGACTTCGCTTTACGCAAGCTCCAAGCGAAACTCCGCTGGCGTGCCGAGACGTAGCTTGGAGCAATACATCATAACTCAAGGGGGAAGCCCGACTCCGCTCTCTCGAGCTTCGTCGCGGCAGACTTCGCTTTACGTAAGCTCCAAGCGAAGTCTGGTGGAGGCGGCGGGAGTCGAACCCGCGTCCGGAAGCATTCCACTTAAACATCTACGCACATAGCCCGTGTACTGGTGTTCGCCCAACCAAGGCTCCCCCGGGCAGGATTCGAGGCGGGCTAGCCTGTAAAAGTATCACCGGTTATGAAACAGGCATCCATCACCGGCTATCCTGCTAATCGACGCCCTTACCGGGTTCACAGGAAAATCCCGACAGGACGCTGGCCTTAAGCGGCCAGAGCGTAGTTATAATCGTCTGCGATTATATTAGTTCCCACCGTTTTTGCGAGCTGGCAGGAGCTCGGTACGCAGTTTAAGCTTCCTTGCCCCCGTCGAAGCCGTTTCGCCCCCATAATTGACATCCGGAACCGGGGGTTCCGGGAAAACAGGACGGCTCAGATAGGTCAGGAATATGTGAGAGAGCCACCGTTAAAATAGGCGGCAAGGCCTTGATTGTCAACCTTTGACGGGATTTTAGAGTTCATTCGAAAAACTTTTAGGGGACGTTGTTGACTATTACGACTTATTTGTCCGTTCCAGAATTCTACTGATGGCCGACGTCGATATCCCAAGCTGCCGAGCTGTTTCTGCGTGAGACAGACCTAAACGGCCAACCATGATGGGCACCATATCCGCACGAAGCCTTGATAAGGCTCTTGCCCGACTTCCAGCTTTTACCGCCGACAGAGCAATACCCCGCTTTGCGCACTCGTCTACAAGCAATGCAGATGCTTTTTCTATCTGCTCGTCTGATGTAAATTGATAACTGAGCCGAATTTCCGATTCCTTAATGATTTGGTCGACGAAATCTGAACTCCCCAAAATCCTCTCATCAGCCCTCTGTGGCTCCCTGGCTCGTCGTAACCCCTTAACCGCGGACCAACCTCCAGCCGAACGTATCAATCCTCCCCCCACGAGATCCGGGCGATGTCCCTGGGAGAGGCCATCTTTGAGATATTTCCTATAGCTACGCTTTGCAGCGCTGGCCGTGCTCCCGAACCACTTGAGCACATAGTCGACATCCTGCCAATCGTTTATACCGTGCCCCAGCAATACCCAATGGCCGCACCATGGGTAACGATCCAACTGTGACACACTGTCCAACACACCGGCTCGAATTGGATTCAAATGAATATATCTGACCAACTCCCGGAAATAGGCGTCCTCCTCACATACAATGGATTTGTAGCGGTTCTGGAATAAATGTCCGTGGCGTTCATGCCGCAAGTTGTAAACGACAGCATATCCGGTCAGTAATTTACGCATAAAGGCTGGGAGCCCTGCTAAGCCGCTCCGAACTAACAAATGGGCATGGTTGTTCATAAGCACCCATGCATAAATAGACGTCGACGTCTTCACGGCGACGCGACCTAACCTGGTGACAAAATGTCTCCGATCCTGGTCATCATTTACGATTTTCCGTTTCTCGATACCCCGAACAATAACATGGTGCAATGTTCCCGGGGCATCGAGCCGTGCTCTGCGAGGCATACATAATCTCCTATGGCAATATGTATATTCATATTATTCTTCAATTGTCGTAATAGTCAACAACGTCCCCTATTTTTTTACTTTCGTCATGCAGACTAAATTCCGGTTTTTACATCCTTGAGCCCATCGACGATCTGCCGGCTTAACTCCTCCAGGACATGGCTCATGGACATGGCGATAGCCTCGTACCCGGTACCGGTAACCGGGGTCTCTAAAACCGTTCGTCGATGAATGCGGATCTCTTTGTTGTTCTCGCCGTGAATCGCCCACTGCGCGACCAGGGTTACCAACCCATCCGCCCCACCTTCGAAGCGCAACACATTCAGCGTGATCTGATGGTCCACCCGTATGGACCGCCGCCATGGAAATGAAAAGACCTGCTCCGATCCGGTAAGCAAAGACACATTTTCCCGAATCACCCGTGCGATATTGCTCTTCAGCGGTTCCGCCCACTGCGAGAATTCAGCCGTCTTTAATTCATGGGGCGACACACGGGTCACAATCTGCTGGCGATCCAGGTACTCCGCAAGGGTTACCGGACCAATCCCAATCACCTCATCTCTCAGGATTGGCGTCGCTTCCTGTGTATCGACTGTCGCCGTGAGCGTAAACAGCCGAGTCGACGCCGACTGGACGGACCCTAAAGAGCATCCGGCGACCATCAATAGAAGTGCGACCATTGAGCATCGAATCCCATATCTTGTTTTCATAACTATTCTCCAGATTCCCCCCGCCCGTGCAGCAGCGATTCCGGGTGTTGAGCCAGAAAATCCGCCAGAAAACGGAGCGCTCTTGCCGCTGCCGCAAGCTCCGACAGGGCATCATCGGCCTTATATAATAACGGTGAATTTTCTCCTGTGATTTCCTTTAAATCCGCAAACAGGACTGTAGCCTCCTTAAGTGTCGCCTGGGCGGCGGCGGCCGTTTCTTCGAGATCCGTTACCAACGGTTCCACCTGCTTGTCCAAATTCTGCAGAAGCTTCCGGGCATCGACCGCGGCACCGGTAAACTCATCGGTGAGGGGCTCCAGATCCGCAATGAGTTTCCGGCCATCTGCAAGAGTTTTGTTTAAACTGGCTGTCAGTGCTTCCGTTCGCCTATCGAGATTGTCTGCCAGACGGCCAAAACTTTGCATTGTCGAAGCAGCAGAACGAACGGTTTCCTTAAGTTCCGGAGCGGTGACCAGTGCCTCAACGCCATTAACAATGTTCGATAGCTTCTCTGCCAGTTCTTCAAAGTTTATCCGATCGAAAATCTTGGCAAATGTTTCGAGGTCGGATGGAAGAGTGGGCAGTTCCTGAATATCTTCTTCGATCCCGAGAAGATTCATCGGTGAATCCGGAAAGAAGTTCAGGGAGACAAACACCTTGCCCGTCAGAAAGCTCTGAGGCACCAGCTTGGCGCGGAGGCCTTTGTCGATTAAACGGTTGATAAGGGCCTCGTATTCTTCGTCTGTCTGGATCTCGTCATCTCGAAGCTTTTCCGAAACGATAAGATTGCCCGGCGCCGTCTCAATCTCCACACGGTTAAACAGCGACAGATCATCCGGATCAAATACGATGCGAATGTCCTTGACGGTGCCGATGGTAACCCCTTTGAGCTGAACCGGAGCTCCCAGATCCAGTCCGTTTACGCTCCCCTTAAAGAAAAGCACGAAACGCTGTCGTTCCTTGAATAAATTCCCGGAACCGAACACAATAATGCCGGCCACTGTCAGCACCATGGCTCCGACAATAAACGCCCCGATGCGTGTTTTGTTGGCTTCTGAGGCCATAATGAAATCCCTAGTTGGTTAGCCCGTTAGCCCGCGTGCCGGGTCGTAGCTCCGAAGGAGCGAAGCCCGGTGGACCCATTTGTTCTTTGTCCCACTAGCCGGTTTGCCGGTTATCCTGTTTGCCGGCCTGTCCTGAGCCGGTCGAAGGGTTTACCGGTTTTGCCCGTCGGCCGGTTGGCCATGTCATCTGCCGCCTGATGGCGGCGTCATTCAGTCATTTGTTCCGCTTCGCGGAACGTCATTCATTGTCCTTCGACCCTTCCCGAATTCCTCAATCAGGAGATCCTGAAACCTGCCACCCGACACCTTACTGTAATTGCAAAGCGATCAAATGACGCCGCTGAGGGCGGTAAATGACATATCTTTTAGCTCCCTGCTTTCAGCTTTGAACTTTCAGCTAATGAATTATCTTAGCTCGCCAGGGATGGGCAAGAATCAAGCATCCAGTATCAAGTATCGAGTATCGAGCATCCGGCATTGCCTATCCTTCACCCCTGGATAGAAACCTTCTCACATTTTCGTTTTCCGATGTTTCCAGCAACTCTTTCGGGGGTCCGTAGGCGGTGATGGTTCGCGCATCGGTGTCCAGAAAGATGGCGTTGCTTCCGACGGCGAAAATGCTGGCCAGTTCGTGGGTCACCATAACGATGGTCGACCCAAGACTCTCCTGGATCTCCAGAATCAGGTCGTCCAGCATTCTGGAGGTCACCGGATCAAGCCCCGCCCCCGGCTCATCAAAAAAAAGAATTTCCGGGTCCAGCGCCATGGCACGCGCGATGCCGGCCCGTTTGCGCATGCCGCCGGACAGTTCGGCAGGGTAGTATTCCTCAAATCCTGCCAGACCCACCAGGGAAAGCTTCAGCGACACCAGCTCGCGAATCTCTTTAGGTGTCAGGTTCGTATATTGCTCCAGGGGAAGTGCCACGTTTTCCGACAGCGTCATGGAACTCCACAAGGCACCGCTCTGGTAAAGCACTCCTAAATTGCGCATCATTGCATCCCGCTGCCCCGGTTGTTTCTCTCAAAAGCTGGTATCCCCATAAAAGACCTTCCCCGCCGCGGGAGACTTTAGCCCCACCAGAACCTTCATGAGTGTACTCTTACCGCACCCACTGCCGCCCATAATGACGAAGACTTCTCCCCGTTGGACCTGGAAATCAAGATCCCGCATCACGATAAAACGGCCATAGGCGACCGTCACGTCTGTTACGGTAATCAGTGCATCGCGATGCAGTTCGCTTGTTGAAGCCATCTTTCTTAGATACCCAATATATTCAAAACGATTGCAAACAGTCCGTCTGCAACAATAATTCCCACGATGGCAATGACCACGGCAGAAGTAGTCGCGAGGCCGACATCCGACGCGCTCCGGCCGCTTCGCAAGCCCTGCATGCAACCGGTAATGGCCACGATAAAACCAAAGACAATACCCTTCACAAGACCGATGGAAAAATGGGTCAGGGTGAGCGCTTTGCGGGTCTGCTCCAGATATTGGGCCAGGGAGATGTCCAGAACTCCCACACCGACAATAAGTCCTCCCAGAATACCGATGATATCAGCATAGAGCACGAGCAACGGCATCATAATCACCAGAGCGAAGACCCGGGGTAATACCAGGAACTCCACGGGGGAGATCCCAAGGGTCTTTAGCGCATCGATCTCCTCATTGGTTTGCATGGTCGCAATTTGAGCGGCAAAGGCGGCCCCGGTCCGACCGGCCATAACAATACTCGTCATAATCGCGCCCATTTCCCTGGCAATTACAATACCCACCAGATCCGCGACGTAGATCTGGGCGCCGAACAGTGCCAGCTGAATGGACCCGACAAACGCCATGATCAAGCCGACCAGGAAACTGACCAGAGCAATAATCGGCACCGCATTTGCTCCGCACTCCTGGATAATTCCGAGTAGATCATCGCGCCGCAGGCGGCTTTTTCCCCGCACCACTCGGCCGGCAGCCAGTGCCAGATCCCCCAGCAAATCCAGGGTATCCTTTGCGGCCTCGATAAAACGGATGCCCATGTCGCCCACACCGGATAAAAACGACATCGGTCGAGGTGTTTTCCGGACGTCTTCCCGTTTGGGTACCGCCTTTGACAACGCCATCAACCGAAGTATGCCGCCGGGTAAAGGGCTATAATCCACAGAGACGGAATTGGCCTGGCAATAGCGGTCCAACCGGGAAAGAAATGCCAGAAGGCTGCTGTCCCATTCCTGAAGATCGCCGACGCCAAAGGTGATCCGTTGGATGGGTGCATCATCCGGCAACCGATCGAATACCGCCCGGGCGGACGGAATTTTTTCGCCGACCCGCCAGTTCCCGGCGAGTTCGATCTGTAGGGATTTGTCTTCCGTACGGCTCGTTGTCAGTTTCGCCATGACAGGACGGGTTTCCATGATTGGGGACTCTGTGCTGCTGGATGTTACGCCTGGCGACTCGGTCAATGTGGAGCGTTTTATCTGGGGTGGGATCTTCATAGCATATCGAAGTGTTCGAAATCGACCTAAAATCTTATCCTTTCGGCCACCTGGGTTTGACCTGTAGCTTCTCAAACGGTAAAATATATAATCATGGAAAGCCTCCGAATCCCGGCATGTCATCTAGTCCATTCGAATTGACCCGGAACCCTGCCGGAATTTGCAACCGCCAAGGAGCGCCGCCATCATGTTCGACGACATGACCACATTGAACATCGTTCGTCTCGGGAACGTCATGACGTTCAGCAGCATGCAGAACATCGGCAGCACCATTGTGGAGTCTTTTCCGGGCATCATCGAAGAATTCCAGTTGGCCCATCAGGATTCGCCAACCGTGGATAGTATTGATGCCTATTTATTGACCATGGTCCTCAATTCCGAAATCGGCGGACACATACTGGGCATCACGGATGCGGATCTGAAAATCGATGATGAAAATGATTTCTACAGCAGCATCATTGGCGGCAAAAACCCTAAAAATAATGTTGCTGTGGTATCCACCCGCCGACTCAGCCCGGAAAAAATCGAAAACGACCGGGATTATTGGATGCTGATCAGCCGGACCCTGAAAGTTGCCCTCCATGAAATCGGCCACAATCTGGGACTCACGGATCACGGATCCTATACCTATGCGTCGGACGGCGATCTCTGTCCCATGAGCAAAGGCGAAACCAATCAATTCGGGTTTCGGGGATACGTGCGCGCCGTGGTAGATGGTTGTGGGTTCAGGTTCTGTAGAGAGTGTTGCGGGTTTTTGAGGGCTGTGTATGGCACCAGCTGCTAGAAGTGTTTTCAAAACCCAGACTCACACCGAATCTGAGTTTAATGATACTGGATTCTGGATTCTTGATGCTGGATATAGAGTTTACGGCTTATGAATTGATACAACTGGATAAGATGAAGCGATACCACAAATCCAAAATCTAAAATCTATAACCCCAGAACGCCTTACCCCCGGGACCTGATCTGAATCCCTGAAAAGCCTATTTAAGCGTCCAATTCCTATCTAAATTATCACATTTCCTAGTGCTACCCACTTGCGCCCGCTGCGGAAAGGCAGGATTCGACGCAATCCGACCTTTAGAAAACACTTCTGTTATCCGTTTCAGGATTTTTCAATCTCAAATTCAACTCACTTTTGAGCAATGTTCTGGGTGACCATTGCCAAATTTAAAATTTCCCGGTAATCTGCCGTAACGTTTCGATACCGTATGGGTCCATACTGTTGCCGACAGAAGGAGGCGACATGACGATAAAATTTGACGAAGCACCACCCCAGCATCTCGAAGGCTTCGACTCCTACGAGGACTTCCTAGCGTTTGCCAAAACACTATTTACTCTGAAAACTCAAGAATACAGAGCGCTATATGATGTGCTCCTTAAATTACAGGCTATCGGTGAAGATCCAACGGAGACGATGAAACTGTGGAAAAAGGACACGTGCCGGAAGGAATGCCCGGAGTTCATCCGGTTTATGATCCAGGTCGACAACATGGATATCAAAGATACCGAGAACGTCTCCTGACGCCTCATGGATCAAAGGCATCCGTGGGGCTTGCCAGGGTGCTTAACCCGAACATTGCATGAATTCTATTCAGTGGATGGCTGAAGAGATACAATATCAAGGTGTTATTGTATTTACTGAGCTATTCCCTGAATACACAGTTCGTACCCCTCGATAATGGATAAACGAGCTGAAAAGAGTTCACCCTTCGGGCCAAACGGAGAAGCCCATGGTCTGCGTTATTCGAGGCTTGCGGTAGGTCCACTACAGCGTCGCCGCGAAATGCCTTGCCCATGAACTTCTCCTTTTGGTGCAATGTCCGGGTTACAATACGCCTCCAATCTATCAAAAACAAAGGCAGAACCGAACTCGGTTCTGCCTTCTCAGTTTTTCTTCATGCCCCGGGTGCCGGGATCAGGGGATCGACGTGCTCCTCGGGACCGACACCGTGAAGGTGGCCCCCTCTCCGGGGACACTTTGAACGGATATCGTTGCGCCGTAGGTTTCCATCAGTCGTGTACAAATAAACAAGCCCAACCCGGTACCGCCGGGGTTGCGGGTGCCGGATTCGGCTTTTCCGGATTTGGTGGTAAAGTGAGGGTCGAAAATTCGCTCCAGATGCTCAGGGACGATTCCGATTCCGGAGTCGCTGAATTCAATGTTTATGCTGCTGTCGTCAAACCGTGTGCAGATGCGTAGTTTTTTCTCGTCTTTATCGCGCATGGATTCAAGCGCATTGTGTACCATATTGTAAACGACCTGTGAAAAATCGGCATATACCCCTTTAATGGTCGGCAGGTTTGGATCCAAATCAAGCTGCTTTTCCACATCGTGTTTGAATTCCATATCCGCTTCAAGAAAGGCCATCTCCCGTTCGATCAGATCGTTCAAATCGAGGTCCTGCCGTTCATCCACCGATTCGAATCGCCCTTTCTCAAGCAGGTTTTCAATCAGCTGTTCTATCTTTCCCACAGCTTCTAGAATGCTTTCCTGATGGGCTTGAATCCTTTCAACAATCAGACGTTGGGCGTCAGGCAAATCATCCACTGCATCAAGGAGGTCTTTCGCGGCGTAGGTGGACAGATCCGCCTTCATCATGGCCACCGATAGCGGGCCCTTTAGATTATGCACAATCCCCTGCACCAGCTGCCCGAAGATGGCTTCCCGCTCTTTTCCAACCAGTTCACGTGTCTTGGCATGAATCACCGCTTCCAGCCTGCGGTTGATCGTTTTTAGCTCATCCTGTCCATCTTTCAATCGCAGCAGGGTGCCGGCCTTGGCCTTCAGTTCCGCCAGATCAAACGGTTTGATCATGTAGTCGTCGGCATGAACTTGATAGCCCTTAAGCCGATCTTCCAGGGAACTTCGACCAGACAGCAGCAAAACCATGGAAGATTCCGTATCGGGATCGGTTTTTAGACGGCGGCAGATTTCGTAACCGTCCATTCCCGGTATATTAATGTCCAGGATCACCAGGTCCGGATTAAAGGCCTTGGCTTTCTCAATGGCCTCGTTTCCCTCTCTGGCTAAAAACAGGGAAAATTCGTCCGAGCTGAACAATCTTCGGATGAGCTCGAGAATAATATCATCGTCGTCCACTGCGAGTATGCAGGTCATTCAGACTCCTGTTGGTCACTGTCAACGATCTGTGTTGTTGAAACGTATAACGCTATAATTATACCAAAAATCGGCGAATTCTGAAACCCTGAAGGTATCGGGCCATATCGGTTAAAAACGGTGAAAATCCGATTGAATACCAAACCTAACATCTCTTTAACATTTGAAGAATAGGTTCATTATCCAAAGTGGCATGTATAGAGGAGGAATGTATCATGAACCTGCTGATCATCGGAGGCAGCGATGCCGGAATCAGTGCAGCCCTCAGGGCAAGAGAAATAGAACCGTCAGCTGATGTGACGGTGGTTGTTTCAGACGCGTATCCGAATTTTAGTATCTGCGGACTTCCGTTTTATCTCAGCGGTGAAGTGGCCGAATGGCGTTCCCTGGCTCACCGCACGGTGGAGGAAATTGAAAAAGAAGGAATTCGTCTGCTTCTTAAGCACCGGGCCCACAAGGTAGATTCAGACCGACGCATCGCCACCGTGACGGATAATGATGGCCGGTCCCATAAACTGAAATACGACAAACTGATTATCGGCACAGGGGCCACCTCGGTTCGTCCAACCATCCGCGGTATTGATCAGGCCGGTGTTTATTTTCTTCGATGGATGGATGACAGTTTCGCTGTTCATCAATATTTGACCGAGCGCAATCCAAAATCCGCTGTCTTGATTGGGGGCGGATATATCGGAATGGAGATGGCCGACGCGCTGGCGTTTCGAGGTGTTCGGGTTATGGTCGTGGAATTTGCAGACACTGTATTGGGCACTGTTTGCGCCGAACTTGGGAAGATCATCCAGACTGAACTTGAACGTCGCCAAGTTGAAGTGGTCAGCAATGTGGCAGTGGAATCGATCCAGGAACAATCCGGCACCCTGCTGGTCAAAGGCTCTGATCAGTTCGAGACAACTGCTGATTTGGTGTTGGTCGCCGTTGGAAGTCGTCCGGAAACGGCCCTTGCCCAAACAGCCGGCTGCCGTACGGGCTTCAATGGTGCCCTCAAGGTAGACCGGCACATGGGAACGGGAGTACCTGGTATTTTTGCGGCGGGTGATTGTGCCGAGACATGGCACCGCATGTTGCAGAAATATTTGTATCTCCCATTGGGGACCACAGCTCACAAACAGGGTCGCATCGCTGGAGAGAATGCGGTCGGCGGAAACGCTGTATTCGAAGGGTCGTTGGGAACCCAGGCCGTGAAAATATTTGACCTGGTGGTGGCGAGAACCGGTTTGGGAGAGAGGGAAGCGAAAGAGGCCGGATTCGATCCTCTCGCGACCTCTCTTGAAACATGGGATCACAAGGTTTATTACCCGAACGCCCGGCCAATGACCATCCGAATCGTCGGAGATCGCACCACCGGCAGGTGTCTTGGAGCCCAGATCCTGGGCCGCCACGGCACTGAAGTGTCTAAACGTATCGACATTGTTGCGACAGCCATTTATCACGACATGACTGTGGCCGATCTAATCCATCTGGACCTAAGTTACACGCCCCCCCTGAGCAACCCTTGGGATCCAGTTCAAATGTGCGCCCAGGCCTGGTGCAACGAGTGGAGGCGTGGGGTGAGTAAACCCGATGATACCTCAAATTAATATCTTCAGAAAACCGATGCACGATCTTAAGAAGCTTGGCAGGGTCGCCAACAAGGAAGAAATTATTCCATGTCGCTTCTCGCCTTAGCCGAAACAACCTTACTATACGGTGCAGAACCTACCCCGAGGATAGGTTGACAGGCATTCTTCTTCCCGGTATTTTCTCAACCTGATCCATCCGTCGATCCGTTAACCCGAAATTACCATGAACGATTTTCAGACACCCTCACCATGACAGCCCCAATTTGGTGAAAGGCCCGGGTTCGACCGCTTCGTTTCGATCCCTATGAGGTGACTATGTTGTCAATTCAGTCGGCGGGCATCACGGATGTTGGCCGAAAACGAAAGGGCAATGAGGATGCGTATCATCTCGATGACGAGCTTCGATTATTCATAGTCGCCGATGGCATGGGGGGGCATGCCGCCGGAGAAGTGGCCAGCCGTTTGGTGGTCGATTCCGTCGCCGATTTTATGACCAAATTTCATGCCCATCCAGCCCGGGACGAATTACCAAAATCGGCAATTGAGCTTTCCCTACCTGCCAACCTGCTGCTGAACGCCATCCATTTGGCAAACCAAACCGTCTACCAGAACGCTCAGGAAAACCCGGAGTACCAGGGAATGGGTTCCACGGTTTCTGCCGTCTATCTGACCGATGACAACCTGATTTCCGTTAATGTGGGCGACAGTCCTATTTATTTGGTGCAAGACAAGACCATTCGAACGATATCCATCCCTCATACCATGCTGGCTGAGTATGAAGATCTTCACCCGGAGGGGGATCACCTCCAGCTTGCTGCTCACTTAAAGCACGTGCTGACACGGGCCATGGGACTCAAGGAGAGCGTCACACCCGATGTTTCGGAAGTACCTATAGACAGAGATTCCATTGTTGTTATTTGTTCCGATGGCTTGAGCGACTTGGTGTCGCCGGAGGAAATTTATTCGGTGGTTACCAGTGAGCCACCGGAGCCTGCCGGCCAGACTCTGATCGGCATGGCCAACGACCGGGGAGGGGATGACAATATCACCATCATCATCGCCCGGCTGACTACGGGAACAGCCACCCCACCGGAAGGTCCCGATGACACCGACACATCGATACGTATCGCCGTTGACTACGATACTGAAGAGGTTTCCAACCAGGGATTTGTGACCCAGTTATCAGAGGATGGCGTCTTCATTGAAACCGCCGATCCCATTGCCATAGGGGAAGAAATCTCCGTTACCTTTTCTGGCGCCGGTGGAACGCCCGTGTTTCTGGTGAACGGTCGTGTCTGCCAGCGTGATCCCAAGGGTATGGAAGTCTGTTTCGAAAACCTCACGGAAGATCAGCGCAAGAAGCTGGCTCTACTTCGGAAATGGTAATTCGGGCCATTGCTTCAGGCCATGACGAGAGAGCCACTATCGCGTCTGAGACGGAATAACCGAAAGAGTAAGAAGGTATGATGGAAGATTCGATCCGCAAGGCCATCGAGCAGGCTGTCGAAAAAGAACCGTTTGCCCAGGCATTAGACATAGAGTTGGTCGGTTTGGATCTGGGGCACTCGGTGGTAGAAATGACCTACGCACCGTCATCCATGGCCAACATTTATTCCCGCGCCCATGGGGGAGCTATTTTTGCGCTGATTGATGAGGCATTTGAAACCGCCGGTCAAACAGACGGTACCATTGCCGTCGCACTGAACGTGAATGTCACGTATGTCTCCAGCCCGGACGAGGGAATACGGCTTCGGGCAGAAGCACGACTGGTAAGCCAGACCAAGCGGACCGCCAATTACGATATTCGCGTAACCGACAGCAATGGCACACTCATTGCCATCTGTCAGGCCCTTGCGTACAGGACCGGGAAACCGATTCCCTTCTTGAAGTAACCCCTCTCTGCTATTTCTTGAAACCGCCCGGAATCCGTCGTTTCAATGTCAGGGTGAGGTTGGCCGGTTATCCCGTTGGCCCGTGGCCCGTCGGCCCGTTCGCCGGCTTGTCCTGCCTGTCCTGAGCGTAGCCGAAGGAAGCGCGTCGATGGGTTTGCCGGCGCGTGGTGAGCCCGCCGAACCATTCATCACCTGAAATGGTATATACAGCCAATTTGAAGTAACGGGCAAACCGGTTAACGGGCTTGACCGGCTAACGGTTAAAGCTTTTCCCCGTGCTTCGACAGATAGTCCGCAACCCCTTCGGCTGAGGCTGAGATACCGGTTTCGCCTTTCTGCCAGCCGGCCGGGCAGACTTCCCCGTTCTCCTCATAGTACTGAAGTGCATCGACCATCCGCAGCATCTCATCCACATTCCGCCCAAGGGGCCGGTTATTGACCACCTGGTGCTGAACCACACCTTTCCGATCAATCAGAAAGGAAGCCCGCATGGCAACCCCATCGGGATGCTCGATACCATAGGCGCGGGTGATCTGGTGGGTGATATCCGCCACCATGGGAAACTGTACAGGACCGATGCCGCCCTCCTGGATCCCGGTATTCCGCCAGGCAAAGTGTGTAAACTGGGAATCTATGGAGATGCCCACCACTTCCACGTTCCGTTCTTTGAACTGATCGATTCGATGATCGTGGGCGATGATTTCCGTTGGACAGACAAATGTAAAGTCCAAAGGCCAAAAAAACAGCACAATGTAGCTGCCTCTCAGGCTCGACAAGGTGAAATGATCCTCGATAATCCCGCTGGGCATCACAGCGGGCGCCGTAAAATCAGGGGCTTTCTGTGCAACAAGAACGCTCATGGCTATCTCCCTTTTGAGAAGTATTAATGTCGTTCGGCGATGTTACGAAACGCGTCGATGTCGGCTGTTGAGATCAAAGATTTATGCGCCTTTGGCGTATTTATGCGCTTTTTTTTGTAGCGTCTTTATGCGCCTTTGCTTTGGGGTCTTTATGCGCCTTTGGCGGGGCGGGGAGCATCCATATCCCCTCGGCGATGCAACCCAGCATATGATTCGCCATGGCTGATTTCAAGTCGAGATGGTGTCATGGCCTGAGGGGATTCTCAGATCTTGAATAAGGGAGGCTTTTCCCAGGTCAGCATTCTGTGTGGAATACGAGCATTACGCAAATCCGGCGCGTTTTTTTCCTTTGTTTCGGGGACACTTTTTGATAATTATTGCGATTGCTGTTTTTAATCTGCACGAACTGAGGCATTTTCCCGGCGAAAGTGCCTCCGAAATAGCCGTAAAGGAGGCTAAGTGTCCGAATCCCACGGAATTAAAGCCCTGACAGAGTTTGCAGTGGATACGATTCAAATGGCGGGAGAAGCCGCGCTATCCTACTATGGAAAAGGCGGGGATCAAGTAAAATTTGATATGACGCTGGTAACCGAAACCGAGTTGCGGGTGACAGAGATTTTTCAAAAGCAGCTTCAAGAGCACTTTCCCGAACACCAGCTGTTCGAAAACAATCTCGTCGTGACCAACTACACCCACGATGAAAAACGTTACCTTTGGATTTTCGATGCATTGGACGGGGTTGCCAATTTTCAGGCCGGAATTCCGATTTGGGGAATTTCGCTTGCTCTGCTTGAGAACTTCTGGCCCATTCTCGGCGCATTTTACATGCCGGCAACGGGCGATCTGTTCTGGGCACGTGCCGGCCAGCAGGCCTTTTGGCAGGACAAAGCCATTCATATATCCCGACAGGAACAGATCAATGACGAAAGCCTGCTGTTGACATTTTCCCGGTTTCACCAACATTATCGATCGACTTTTCCAGGCAAAATCCGCAATCTCGGATGCACCGGGGCCCATCTGAGCTATGTTGCCATGGGCCGTGCAGAAGCGGCGATCGTTTCCAATGTCACCTACAAGGATTTGGCGGCGCTGAGAGTTGTCATTGAAGCCGCCGGTGGGAAAATATTCAAAATGGACGGCAACGAATTCTTTCTCAACGAGTACCTGGACGGCCAGAACATTGATGAGGATCTGCTGATTGCCTCACCCGGGGCTCTGAACCAGGTGCGCAGCTATATCACCCACACCCGATAGCCTGATCGTTGCATGATTTCTTTTCAGCAGCAGGTTAAACATTTTTCTTAAAAGGTTAAGTCATGGTGTCTGTTAATATCCTGGGGACAGGATCGTACGTCCCGCCGAAAATACTGAACAACCAGGACCTGGAGACCATGGGGCTGGATACGAGCGACGACTGGATCGTTCAGCGAACCGGGATCCGGGAGCGGCGTATTGCAGATCCCGATGTGACCACGTCGGATCTCGCCTATGAAGCCTCCGTTCAAGCCCTTGACCGGGCGGGCATAAACGCTTCGGATCTGGACATGATTGTCATGGCCACCATCACGCCGGACACCTGCTGCCCATCGGGAGCCAATTGGCTCCAGGCACGATTGGAGGCCCCACAGGCCGTCTCCTTCGATGTGACGGCCGCCTGCTCGGGCTATATCTTCGGCCTCAATGTTGCCGAACAATATCTTAAAACCGGAGCCGCCAAAACCATACTGGTCGTCGCTGCGGAAGTGATGACCCGTACCGTAAATTGGAAAGACAGAAACACCTGCATTCTCTGGGGTGATGGCGCCGGGGCGGCCGTGCTGTCCACTGAGGGAAAGAGCCATACCATTTTGTCCACCCATCTGCACACCGACGGTTCACGGGGACAGCACCTGCTGATGCCCGGCGGCGGTTCGAATACCACCCCCATCTCCCATGAGAGCGTCGATAAAGGCCGCCATTACCTGAACATGATCGAGGCGAACCTCAGCTTTCGGGTGGCCGTAAGGCATTTTATCGAATCGATCAATGAGGCAGCAGCCCATTACGGTGTATCCGTTTCCGATATCGACTGGTTCATACCCCACCAGGCCAACATCCGGATGTTTCAATCCATGGCCAAGTCCCTCGACATCCCCATGGAAAAGTTCTATGTGACCATCCATAAATACGGCAATATCTCTTCGGCGTCTTGCGCCATTGCTCTGGACGAAGCGGTACGGGACGGTAGCATCGAGGACGGCCAACTGGTCTGCCTGCCGGTCTTCGGCGGCGGACTGACCTGGGGAAGCGCCCTGATTCGGTGGTAGACGGTTGGCCCCTTAGCCCGTCCGCCCGTTTGCCCGTTTGCCCGCGTGCCTGTTTGAAACACAGAGTTAGGGAGTGTTGGAGTACTGGAGTGCTGACGGCCTGCTTGAGGTTTCAGCGCTCGCCCTTTCCATCACTCTAGCACTCCGATCCTCAGCATCCCATGCATCCTGAATCCTGGATCTTGCATCCTGCATCCGCATTCCTACCCGTCGCGCCCCCCATTGCATGGGCCTAAAACGACCTTATGTTGTTTGGCAGAATGATACAGGAAAAGATGCAAATGGTTGACAACCTCATTGCCATAGAAGAAATGAACGGCCCCTACCAGACGATATTTCAGCGGGTCATGCGGATGGTTCCGGACCGGGACCAAACCGACAAAAAGCTTCAACGGCTTCTGGCGTTTCGGTTGCTGCGGGATGGAGAATCAGAAACCCGCGAATTCCTGATCAGGGAAATCCGCAACATCATCCGATGCGCCTATACGGGCAGCCTGTATCATTACCTCACCAACGAAGATGTCCGCGCCGAATGCGGCTCTCCCCCGAGCATACCGGAACCCCCGGCGGTGGCGTAGTCCGTTTGCCCGTTTGCCCGTCTACCCGTTAGCCCGTGGACCCGTTCGCCCGGTTTACCGGTTGGTCCGTTCTCTCTTGGGTATTGGGTATTAGGTATTTGGTATTCGCTGCTAAGGATACGGTCAACGCGCCTGCAGTGAACTCGCTGATTCTGTCCACTCCGGCGGCGGCGCCAGTCATTGTTCGTATTTCTTTGAGCTTTCCGCTATCGACGTTCAGCTTAAACAATCCAAAATCCGCAATCCAAAATCCAAAATTCAGACGCAAGTACGTGAGCATTTCAATTCACGAAACAACGCCGCTATCGAGATCGAGATGAAGCTCTGAAACCGCTTTTAATGGGCCTCAGCCCAATTTTGCCCCACCGCCACATTCACCTTCAACGGCACCCGAAGTTCCCAGACCCCCTCCATGACGTCACAGACCAGCTGTTGAACCTCGTCCAGCTCCTCAGGGGGGACTTCAAAGACCAGTTCATCGTGCACGGTCAGCAGCATGGCGCTGTTCAACCGGCGCCCCCGCAAAGCGTCATCCACACGGATCATCGCCAGTTTGATCAGATCTGCGGCGGTGCCCTGAATGGGCGTATTGATGGCGGTGCGTTCTGCAAATTGACGTAGGTTTCGATTGGGGCTGGAAATATCCGGAAGCAGCCGGATGCGCCCCATCAATGTGCTGGTGCGTCCGTTCTGATGGGCATCTTGGATGGTCCGGTCCAGAAAGGATTGAACCCCCGGGTACCTTTCAAAATAGTGCTCAATATAGGTCCTGGCCATCTTCTGACTGATTCCCAGTTGTTTGGATAAACCATAGGGGCTCATGCCGTAGACGATACCAAAATTGATCGCTTTTGCCTGACGTCGAAGTTCGGGTGTCACGAATCCGGGAAGCAAGTTAAACACTTCCGTGGCGGTTCGGGTATGGATATCTTCCTCGTCCTGAAACGCTTTGATCAAGGTTGGATCATCGGAATAGTGGGCCAGGATGCGCAATTCGATCTGGGAATAATCCGCTGAGAGCATGACCCAGCCCTGCTTCGGAACAAAGGCACGCCGGATTTCCATACCCTCCTCGGTCCGTATGGGGATGTTCTGCAGATTCGGATCGGAACTGCTCAAGCGGCCGGTGGCCGCTACGGTTTGATTATAGGAAGTGTGAATCCGCCCTGTCTCCGGATTGACCAGATCGATCAGGGCGTCGGTGTAAGTGGACTTGAGCTTTGCCAGACTCCGGTGCCGTAAGACAAGTGCGGGCAGTTCATGCTGTTCCGATAGCGTGGTCAGTACCTCCACATCCGTAGAGTAACCGGTCTTCTTCCTGGTTTTTTTCTGGGTCGGCAGTTTCAGCTTTTCGAACAGAACGGCACCCAACTGCTGGGAGGAGTTGATGTTAAAGGTCTCACCGGCAATCTCATAGATTTCTGTCTCCAGATTCTTTAGCTGATCGGCGAAGCTATGGCTCAGTTCCTGGAGTCGTTCCACGTCCACCCGAACGCCTTTCATTTCCATCGCCATCAGCACCGGTATCAACGGCATCTCCACCTGTTCCATCAGATCCGTAAGGCCGATCTTCTCCAGGCGGGGAAGCATTTCCTCATACGCCAGCAGGGTGATATCGGCATCTTCGCAGGCATATGGCGTGGCCCGATCCAATGGGATGTCGGCAAAGGTTTTCTTCCCCTTATTCTTTCCCATGACGTCACTGAAGGTAATGGTTTTATGGCCGAGGAAATCCAGGGCGATCTGATCCAGATTATGGGCACGTTTGGATGGATTGAGCAGGTAGGAGGCCACCATCGTATCAAAGACAACACCTTTCAGATGGGCGCCATGCCGGGTCAGTACCATCCAGTCGTATTTGATGTTTTGGCCTATTTTGTGGCATTCGGGATCTTCGAAGACCTTCTTCAACCGGGATAACACGACGTCGAGGGGCAGTTGAGACTCCCCACCAGTGTCCGTGTGGCCGCAGGGGATGTAGAAGGCCTCGTGGGGCTCCAGCGCCACCGAAATGCCCACCAGGTCCGCTTTCATCGGATTTTCGGAAGTTGTTTCCGTATCCAGAGAAAAGCGCTTCGTCTCCCTCAATCGCGTCTCGAGTGCGGTCAGATCCCCTTTGTTCAAGACGGCGGCGTATTTCTTCGGCGGCAAGTCCTTGGCCGTCTTGTAGGTTTGCTGCAACTGCCGAAACTCCAGGACCTGGAAAAGATCAGCAAGAGTATCGCCATCCGGCGCCGTGAGCTTGAAATCGTCCCATGCCATGGATAACGGTACATTCGTGTCGATGGTGACCAATTCGCGACTCAAAAAAGCCTGATCCTTAAACGAGATCAGGTTCTCCCGCTGTTTCTTTCGAGTGATCGAATCGACCTGTTCATACAGAAGCTCCATGCTGCCGTATTCCCTAATCAGAGACAGCGCCGTCTTCTGACCGATGCCGGGGACTCCGGGAACATTGTCGGAGGCATCCCCCGACAATCCCATGACATCGATCAGCTGATTCGGTTCCAGGCCGAAGTCTGCTTGGACCGTTTGCAGATCGATGCGTTTGTCTTTCATGGGATCAAATATGGATACGTTTTGGGATATCAGTTGCACCAGGTCTTTGTCTCCGGAGACAATAACCGCATGAAAGCCTTTCTTTTCGGCGGCCCGGGCCAAAGTGCCGATTAGATCGTCGGCCTCGAATCCGGATTTTTCAATTACCGGAAAGTTAAATCCTTCCGTGACCTGTTTGATATAGGGGATTTGAATCGCCATGGCGTCGGGCATGGGAGGCCGGTTGGCTTTGTAATCCGAATACCGTTCATGACGAAAGGTGGGCCCTTTGGTATCAAACAGCATAACCCCGAATTCTGGGCGGCAATCCTCCATGAGTTTGATGAGCATCCTCGTGAATCCAAATACGGCGTTAGTCGGCAGCCCCTGGGAGTTGGACAAATTCCGGATTGCATGAAATGCGCGATGGATATAGGCGGTGCCATCGATGAGATAAATTGTGGGGGATGTGTTCATATGTAACTCGATGCTTTCTGCGCCGGCTTAATTCAACCGGGCATAGGGTGGTTTCACCTGGTACAGATCGACGTCAGGCACGCTTGTTGAAAGGAAAGCCGCTCTGGGCCTGTATTGACACCCTAAAGATGAGGGTATAAATTGGGGCGCCCGACGGCCTGAAGGAGCTGTTAGCATGAACGGTGGAAACACTCAAGACGGCAGGCTCACCGTTATAACCGCAATTCATTCATCGGACCGACTGAACACTAAAATGGATTCTCCTACCACCAAAAGAAAACGGAGAAGCCGGACCAGGCAGAAGAAATGTCAGTGTTGCGGAACCATCGCTCCATTTGTCTGGCGATGCCGGTGCGGCTTTGCCATCTGCCAAAATTGCATGGACGAGAATTTTTGGGGCATGTCCTGCAATGGGATTACCTGGCAATGCCCGGATTGTGGTGATTGGAACGGGTTTGGCAATCAGTAAACGCCGTATCGGTGGGGGGAATCACGCTATGACGGGTGGGTCTATCGAAATCAGGATTGGGTGTTTTCGGTAACCACCTGAGTAAAATATTCCTTATCCGCCTTGGATATTTCTAAAAAACAGAGACCAATGCCCACCGTTGTGTTTTCCGCATCGATTCCGCATAGATCGGACCAGGTGATTCGCCCGGAGATTTCAATGATCTGATGATCCGGTGGCAGGATAGAAACCTTTAATACTTTCTCAAGCGGGATTGGCTCATCGCAACAGATGGAAACCCCGTCGGAAGAGATATTGACTGTTTCACCGCTGACGACCCCCTGATCGGTCAGGATCGATATGGGCCATCGAATGTCTATTCTAGGCGATTTCCGCCTATCTTCAATATCTGCCAACGCTCGACCTCCAACTCCAGAAATCCAGATCGCCCGGGGCATCGATCACCCCTGTTCCGGTAACGCCTCTTCTGCGTGAGTGACGGTAAATACTGAAAATTCCTTTAATATAAATAGCCTATCGATGTCAAATACAGGGCGCCCACAGAGCGGGGAACCTCGGTAGGTCGCTAAGGACAGGACTTGCCGGTGGGAGAATTGATGCAAGGGATGTGACGGTCTGGCTGATCAATATTTTCCATACGGGTCGATCTCGCCTTCGATGGGGACAGAATCCGCTTGTTCAAATTATCCAGGTCTCGCTACAGGTGGACCGTTGTCTCCCTCCTTTCTGTCTGGGAGAAACTTAATTATCTAATAAATTTAATAAATTATTTAATCCCGCCAAAGGAAAATTCAAGGGGAAGGCACGTATTATTGGGCAAACACCCGTCTGGAAGTCCGATGATCGTGTTCCTGATCGACGGAATACTTCTCCCCTTATATGAGAATCGGCATTCAACCCCTAGCAAGACCAACCGGCGTTTTCACTTTCATCTCACAAAATGGTTCCGAAGATAAAGGACAAGAGAAGAGTGTTCACATTCAGCTAGCAAATGATGAGGGCCAGATTAGATCTCAGTACAGGATCATACGGCGCGGGCATAGGTACTGTGGCGCTGAGATTCACCGGAACCATACATCTGCCAGGTTCGCAGAAATGCATTATCAAAGGACCGCTGTTGCATGTAGGTTCGGGCATTCTGTCCCATCCGCTGCCGCAACTCATGGTCATGGATCAGTTTTGTGACCGCCCGGTTCAGGCTGCCAACCTCATCAGCGACGACCACCAGCCCGGTCCGACCGGGTAACATGTTTTCCGCCGGGCCGCCCTGGTCTGTAACGACGACCGGAAGACCGGACGCCTGCGCTTCAAGGACCACATTTCCGAATGTGTCCGTGGCGCTGGGGAATACGAATATGTCACTGGAGGCATAAGCGCTGCAGAGATCATCACCCGAGAGATACCCGGTGAACGTGCAGGGAGTGCCGGCCATCGTCGCTTTCATCTGCTGAAGGTAGGGCCCATCTCCTACCACGATCAGATGGACGTCCGTCTCGGTTTGGTTCAGTTTTTGAAAGACCCGCTCCAGAATGTGAAGATTCTTTTCTTTGGACACCCGGCCCACATAAATCAGCTTTATCGTTTCCTGAATGCCGTATCGTTTCTCCAGAAAGCCGTTTCTCTTTGCCGGGTTGAAGCGCTCCACATCTATACCACGAGGATACACCCGGATCTTCTTTTCTTCCAATCCTCTATCCACCAGTTCTTCTTTGGTGCTTTTGGATGGTGCATAAATGTAGTCCATCTGGTCGTAATACCAGAGGATGTATTTCCAGGTGATATCCTCGATGGCATCATCCCCGGTGAGAAACTGTGCATACTGGGGAATGGCCGTATGATATGTTCCGCAGATCGGCAACCGCAGTATCTTGGCAATGGCCAGGGCCGACAGGCCGATGGGCCCGGGCGTGGCGGAATGAATGATATTAAACTGGTTCTCGTAACAATACTGAAGCATTTCCAATAACGGCGGGAAGAATATCTTTTGTTCCGGGTACTCGGGAAGCTCGTAGTCGCCGATTGGATCAAAATTCTTTATGCCTGTCAGGGGGCTCGGATTTTCTGCATGGCAGGTAACGATGGTCAGGTCCTTCTGATTTCGATGGGCGATTCTGACCTGCTGCTGAAGGGTCAGGGCCACCCCGTTGACCTCGTAAAAAGTGTCGGTAAAATGGGCAACTTTGACCGGCTCCCGGCTCGACGGCTCGTCCCCGGTATATCTTCTAAGCAATTGATGGCTTAATTTTCGGTCCTGGCTGAACAGGGAATAGGCGATGAAATACGGTGCCAGCATCGTGTAGACACCGCCCGCGGATCCGATGGTATGGAAAATGTTAAACACGTTCCCCTTGGACAGATGGTCCATCAGATGATTGGCAAACTGAAGCATCACCCGGTTGGAGGCCTGTTTGACGAAATCGAACCAAATGTCCTCAAGGTTCTTCGGCCGCCTCCCCCCGTTTTCGACAATCGCTGCAAATTGAGGATGATCTTGAATGAGATTTCGTGTCTCATGTCCCAGCAGGCTCATGAGCGTTTCCGGAACGGTCTCATTAACTTTCGATCGACGCCGGTGATGCAGGAAAAAATAAAGTCTTGAAATCAATCCAGGCTCCGGTTTTTCGCCCGCTCTGAGGGAGCGATCCAGGAACTTCATCAGCAGGTCTTTCTGGACGTACCGGTCAAGCTTGAACTTACTTTTGTAGAACTGGTAGGCAATACCATATAAATTGTGGGCAAGCGTTTCCGGGTTTGACGGATTCTGAATCACCCGACCGTTCCCGTGGATGATTTCCGTCAACCCGCGATGGATGTCATCCGTCCCAGGGATATCGGTGTAGGTTCTGGCAATGTTCAGAGAGCTGTGATCGTCGGATCCTCCAATCAGATATTTATACCAAGGATCCGGATAGCGGGGCTCCAGCCGATACCGATCGGTCAGCCGCCCCATATGTTCTGGTGTCAGGGCATTCAGCACCTTCTGAAGAGATGTATTCTCTCTTTGGTTTCGAGCCCCGTTCAGTTCAAAATTGCGAAACAAGACCAAGCACTGCTCGATGTGGTCCAGTTTCAATCGATCGTTTATCGAATACAGAGGGTGTGCCAAGGCGTGAAAAATTTCTTCCTGGTTAAGATAGGCGACCAGGTCGTACACATTTTTTCGAAACCTCTGAATATCTTCATGCTGGGCCTCTGTGATATCGACCACCAGAACGTGCAACTTACATCGGTCATCCGGGAAATAGGTGGTGACTTCTTCACTGATAAATGCGTTAGGCAGATGCGCAATCTCCAGCGCGCCGTTGATGGAGTTGTGGTCGGATATGGTCACATGGGTCATTCCCCGCTTTCGCGCGATCTGATACAACTCGAGCGGCTCCGTAAAACTTTCCGGGCATCCGATCTTCTTCAGAATCCACTGTGTCGGTCGTTTAGAATATCTCGAATGAACGTGCAGATCGACCTTCATTTTCGTCTCTCCCCCTTATAGGGTCATCATAAGTTTCACACGTCACGCAGACGCCACGATGGCCGTCAGACGAACTGTCTGATGGACACCTGGCAGAAAAGTCCACATTTCTTGTGTTGTGGGGATAGAGACACGGGAAGTATTCAGGCCAGATTAAAGCGAGGCTAAAAGTTTGTTAATCGCCCAATCAACCGCAAGATGTTGTATCCATAACTTTTGGTTTCCACACATGTAGTATTATTTCATGAGGCCGGGATAGATCCTGAAGGGAAGTCGCGAAGGAATGGTTCGGCCTTGCCGCGCACCGTCTCTACCGGCAGCCTGAATCGGCGCAGGCGCTTCATATCGGCCGGTCGGCGGCCGTCGAACATCCGGCAAGCGATGTAATATCGGAGATCCTCCCTCCATATCCGGAAGTATTCAGGATCCCGTTTAAACCGATGGATCATCCCGGCCGGATCTCCCAATAATAGCAAAATCGGACCAAAGAGCTCCGAGGGATCGCGAAAGCACTCCCAGTCGCAACTGACGCACTCAGCCTTCTGAGACATCTGCTCCGGTTTGAGTTCCCAATACGGCCCGAGATTTTCGCCGCCACGATATCCGCAAGGATAGGCGTGGCCGTCCCGGGAGTCGATAAAGAAAAAATTGATGCCGCCATGACATCCGAAGGACGAATCCGTCATGCCACGGTATTGGTGCTCGAGTCCATACAAGGACACCAACGGAGAAAATATCCTGAGACTGGATCGAAACTCCGGTATGGTATGCCGCAGTGCCCGAAACAATTGAACCTTCTCCGGTCCGGAGAACCGAACAACATCGCTGACGGCGCTGGCGCCATACACCGCATCCAGCCCGTCCCCCAGTTCTTCGTTCCCGATGCTCATGGGGTAACAGGCATTGACCATGGTAAACCCAAGATCGGCCACCAAACGGTAGAAATTCTGGAAAGCTGCCCTGTAGACACGGTAGAATTGATTCAGATACTCCTCATAGTCAGAAAAATCTTCATGCCTCAGCCGGCGTGTGGCGTCACCGCCAACATTTCGATTGATGCCCAAATTGGCCGAGGGGTAAACGCCGCATGAGTGAAACACGGGCAGTGCTTTTTCGATGCCCGCGATCACACCGGGAAACCCCCTCATGGTTTCGTGTACTTCGGGAATCGCGGAATCGATGCTGATCCACAGGTTGCGAACCGGTGTGGCTGCCAGGGTTTTGGCGACCCGGGTGACATTCGACAGAAATCCCTTTCGGCTTGGATTTCGGAAAAAGAACCCATTGGTACCGGTGCGGATAAAGGGAATCCCCTTTTTTCCAGCATAAATCATCAAGGGGGCAATTTCATCCAGGAGCAACATCGGCTCTCCGCCGGTAAAGGAAACCGCGCCGACCCGGTTTCGAGCAGCGGTGTCCAGAATCCGACGCGTGGTGGCCGAACTCAGGGTCGACCGTTTGAACCTTTCCGAAGCCCGCATACCACACTGGGGGCACAGAGCATTGCATCGATCGGTATATTGGATGACCACTTGCCCGGGGATTCGCTTCCGACTCAGATGATGGGCGAGCAGCCGTAATGAACGGGAACTCATCGACCCACCGCATATAGGCAGGGTGTTTGAAGGGAAATCATGCGAGGGTAAATATACCCAGAGGGGTTAGCCTTCTGTTAAGCAGTGAATAAAAATATGCTAGCAGGAGTGGTAATGTGTTTCGCTGCATCTTTGATTTTGGATTCTTGTCCGCCAAAGCGATAGCGGCGGCGGATTGGAATCCGGATTTTGGATTCTGCATTCAGAGGAGGTGAATTTGTCCGTTGGTCCGTGGACCCGTCTGCCCGTTTGCCGGTTTGCCCGCCTTATCGGGAAGGCAAGCTATCATGCCGGACAGTCAAAAGCGGATTCGTAAGCTTAAATCGGGTTCGAGGACAAGGCGTTTGGATTGACGATATTTGGAAGGACCGGTAGCGCACCGGGATAGTTCAAACTTCCGGCAACGGTGAAGGCCAAGGCATCGAAAACGGTGTTTCTATGGTTGGTGACAATGTCCATAGAGCTCTAAGTTACCTTTATTATAGCATTTGTGAATCTATCAGCTTTTTCGATTTGGAATACCATTCCGAGTCCCTTTTCCATCCGTGATGACCGAATCTGGAGAGACATAAGGATATACCCACTTCTAACCGTCTGCGAATGATGTGCTAATGATGCTGTGGCTTTTTTAGGTTCCAGATCGGAACCGTGTTTGCCCCATTCGTCGAAAGCACAACCTGCGACGAACCCGTCCGAGTTGCTGCCGACCCGGCGGTCCGGCGGCCCGGATCGGGCATCAACATTGCCGCCTCATGCTTTGCAACCTTCTCGTGAATTTCAAGAACTTGGAGAGAAACGTCCACATCCGCCAGGATCATGCGATCGCTGCTCCTCATCGCCCCGATCAGATCATCGGCCCTGATGGTATAACTTGCCCTGCTCACTGAAACAATAGCCTGCTCCAATACCGAAACGGAACTCGATGCCGATGTCCCATCTGGGCCTTGAACACCGAGGGGATTTAAGGAATCGTCCCCGGGACCGCAAAAACATTAGATAATGGTTCTCCAAAATGCCATTAAAGGGAGGTCAGATCATGCAACCGTCACCCAGAGTGATGCTTCCACAAGAACAATTTGCCGAAATCGCTCGAAACCAAGATGAGTCCGGTGAATCCTCACCGAGATGTGATGTCTGTGTGTGTAAGTTGGAAAGTCGGCATGTGCAAACGCAGAGAGTTGGCGCACATGAACGCCAATTATGTGATTTGTGTGGTGAATTTGTCCCCGCGGCTTGTATTTGCCGTATGGACGGACTCATTGATCTGTGTCCGGAATGCTTTCAGCACATGGTCATGATGCCCGAAGGCCAGGTCAAATCCAGTATCAAACGCATATTAATCGGCAACGTGCTTTAGTAACGCTCGTCGATGCCCGAGCACCGTTGTTAGCAGCAATTTTCGGGAGGCCGTCATGCGGAGTACCATAATTATTTCAACCGGCAGCCATGTACCTGAAACTCGAATTCATAATGAGGATCTAAGTAGTTTCCAAAATCCGCAATCCTAAATCCAAAATTCATCATCTATTAACACCTAGGGCTGTAATGCCGCTTAAGCCACCGACTCAATCCGGTCAGCCCGGGAAACAGGACCCGCTCGGTAATGTTGCCCTGATCGAGCTTGTCCCGGATTTCCCATTTCAGATCCGCCGGGATCACGATCTTTCGCCAAATCGCGGGATGATTGGCCAGCCAATCATCCATACAGGCAGATGAATCGGACATGATCGAAAAAAAGGCGAACTGGTTGACTATGCGGTCATCCATGGACGGGGGTTCGAAGAAGAGGACATATGTTTCGGGGCTCAGACCGGCCAGTTCCTCCAGGGAGCTGACGGAATCGGAGAGCATCTCCACCGTAAACACATTGGCTCCTTCCCGTTCTAGATTCTGGTGAAGTTCTAGCGGAAGGAGTTCATGAGCCCGAACGTAATTGACCGCCCAGATGACCCCGTCGGTGTCATATTTCTCAATGTTATCGGTGGCAAAATGCATGGCGACAAAAGGCGAATAGGTCCAGTCCATCAGACGGGTGGGCAGTCCGTAATGCTGGGCGACGGACATCCAGTGCCAGATGGAATCACCTTCGGCTACGTTTCGAAGGGCATATTTTTTGAAATTTCTGAGCAGATGGTGTTCCAGGGCCCCATAGGGCCCCTGGAGTCGCGTCAGCGTGGTTTCAAGCCGGTATTCCACGTCGGCCATTCCACGAAAGGCGTATCGGGAGCGGAAGCGCCGAATGTCGCAGTCCCAGGAGTCGGCAAAAAGTTCATCCTGAAGTTCATCCCAGCCTTTAATCCGAACGGTACTCATAGGAATCTGGCTCCCCAAAAGATATTGGCCGTCGAATAAGCGGTCCGATAGTTTGTGGTCATAATCATACTGAAAAAGCCGTTGGTAAACAAAAGAAAAATCCTTCCGTCATTAAACGGGTATTCTATCGTTTTTCTAACGAACGTTTAATTCCCCTCTAATCAACCGATCGTTTAATATGAAATTTTATTTCATAGGTAAGTAATGGCAATTGTTTTCGACCCGATGGGTTAAGTGTGTTAGTCGGAAAGAATTCGCTTCATGGGTTGGAGTCGACCACCAATTCTGGAGCGTTCGCGAGCCCGACCGTTAGGGAGGGCCTAATAAAAAGGAGGTATGTGATGAAACTATTCGGAACTTCACTGGGTACCGGCACCAGTCTTGCTGTCGGAGCCGGAGCCGTTCTGCTGGCACCTGTTATTATTCCCGTGCTGGCGGGCGTGGTGAAACCCGTGGCAAAGGCAGTGATCAAAGGCGGCCTTTTGGCGTACGAAGGCACCAAGGTCAGCCTGGCTGAAACCAAGGAGACGTTGGAAGATATCGCTGCCGAGGCCAAAACGGAAATCGCTGAACGTCAGGCTGAAAAGTAGCGACAGGACGGACAGGGTGACGAATCCGGCCGCATATGTGGTTTACAGTTCCACCGAACGGGTACGGATCCGAATTCCAGAAAAAAGGGGGGATCTCGACTATTTCGTCAATCTACGAAAGGTGCTGACCGAGTCGTTCAAAGACAGCCATCTTCAGCTCAATCCCACCACCGGAAGCGTGCTGTTCCTCAACGGGTCCTTCAAACGGGAAAAATTGACAGCCATCGGTAAAGAGAGCCGTCTTTTTAACTTGGAACGCGACCCCGATCACCTGGAAACCCTGGCCCAGCGGGTGGCGTCACCCCTTTCCGACACCAGCCGAAATCTGGACATCCTCTCCGGCGGAAAGATAAATCTCCCAGAATTGTTATTTCTCGGCCTTCTGGCCACCGGTATCTACGAGATCGTAAGAGGCAACTTTCGGACCCCGCCATGGTATACCGCCTTCTGGTATGCGTTTGGCGTGTTTTCCAAATCGATGATCGAGAAGGAATTGGGAGACCGTCGCCCATCCGAAGCCGCTTCGAATTGAAACCACCTACTCTCAGCAGTTCTATCCGAAGACACATGTCGGAACAGGATTCGTGGTACGAGCGCTACACACCAAGGTTCATGGCAGAGCCCGTTACAAGATTGAAGGACTGTTTCAGTCCGACTCCCTGAAACTGTATCTTGAGTCCAGCCTCTCACAAGAGAACGACATCCTGAGGGTTTCGGCCAGTGCCCTGACCGGAAATCTGCTAGTCTGTTTCAATTCCACAAACACCCACCGAACCATCCGCCAGCGTATCGAAACGCTGCTCCGAAAACGATCATCTGCCAAATCCCCAACTCCGAAGCCAACATCCAGGTTGGTTTCCATCGGTATCGATTCAGTGAAACCTGCGGCAACGGGGCGTCGCTCTGCGGAGCCCCAGATCTTTGAGGATCAGGATGCCGGCGCCTGGCACGTCATGAAAGCTGCGGATGTGATGGCTGAGGTGGACAGCCGCCTCGATGAGGGATTGACCGAACGGGTCGTCCGCCGCCGTCTCAAACGATACGGTCCCAATCGGTTGCCCGAGTCCACAGCCCGTCCCAAGTGGAAACTGTTGATCGATCAAATCAACTCCTTGCCCGTATACCTCTTGGGTGCCGCCGCCGGAGTTTCGGTGTTGACCGGGGGATTATTGGATGCCGCTGTCATCATGGGGGTCGTGGTCGCCAACGCCGCCATCGGGTATGCAACCGAAAGCACGGCAGAAAAAACCATTGAATCCCTGAAGACGCTTGTGCACCCGTCGGCCGAGGTGATCCGGGACGGCGTTATGGTAGAGATCTCTGCTGAATCGGTGGTGACCGGTGACCTCTTGGTGCTTAAACCCGGTGCTTATGTGGCTGCTGATTGCCGGATTATCAAAGCCGAACATTTAAGTATCGACGAGTCAATGCTGACCGGCGAGAGCATGCCGGTGTTCAAGCGGCCATACCCCCTGAAAAAGAAACACACCCCGCTGCCGGACCGAGCCAACATGGCCTATATGGGAACCCTGGTGACCGGCGGGCAAGGAATGGGCGTTGTGGTTGCCACCGGGCGAAGTTCGGAAATCGGCCGTCTCCAGATCCTGCTCGACAAAACCGAATCCCCGAAAACACCGATCGAACGACAGCTGGGGCAGATGGGGGACCAATTGGTCCTCCTTTGCGGCCTAATTTGTGGTGGCGTGTTTATGATCGGGTTCTTTCGTGGGTATGGTTTTCTTCAGATGCTGCGAAGCGCCATCTCCCTGGCGGCCGCAGCCGTCCCCGAGGGGCTACCGGCAGCGGCGACCATCAATTTTGCGATGGGCATCAACAAAATGCGCCATCACCGGGTCCTGATCCGTCACCTGCAGGCGGTAGAAACGATAGGGGCCGTTCAAACGGTCTGTCTGGATAAAACCGGTACCATCACACGCAACCAGATGGAGGTCCAGCGGATATTCATCGGGGACAAACGCATCGACATCGAGAACGGCTGCTTTCGTCACAACGGCCGACCCATCTCGCCGGTGAAGTCCGAAGAATTTCAACGGTTGCTCCAGGTATGCGCCCTTTGCAATGAAGCAAAAATCAATGGCCTGGGAAAAGACGGCACCTACGACATGGCCGGCTCTTCAACGGAAAATGCGCTGGTCCAGCTGGCGATTTTATCGGACGTAGACGTCCCGAAACTGCGTCAGGATTATCGGTTGCAGAAAATACAGCATCGATCGGAAAATCGCCTTTTCATGAGTACCATCCACAAGACTCCGGACGACCGTCGCCTATTTCTGGTCAAAGGAAGCCCACCTGAAGTTCTGGCCATGTGTGATCGTCAAATGATCAATGGAGAAGAGGTGCCGATAAAGGCCGGTGACCGTGTGCTGATTGAGCGGGAAAACGAAGAAATGGCGGGAGATGCGCTGCGTGTCCTGGGAACTGCATTTCAATGGTCATCCAACGGTTCTTCTGCGGCAGATCCAGACGAACCGGTCTGGACCGGCCTGGTGGGCATGTCCGATCCGGTCCGCAACGGTGTCCAAGGTCTGATTGAAGTGTTTCACCGCGCCGGCATCGAGACGGTCATGATCACCGGGGATCAGAGCAATACCGCCTACGCTGTGGCCCAGCAACTCAACATATCCGGAGACCATCCACTGGAAATCTTGGATTCATCCGAACTGACTGCGGTCCACCCGGAAGCCCTCAAAGCCATTTCCCAGAAGGCCCATGTCTATTCACGGGTCAGTCCGGCCCACAAACTGCGTATCGTTCAAGCGCTTCAGTCTGCCGGGATGACCGTGGCCATGACCGGAGACGGGATTAACGACGGCCCGGCCTTGAAGGCAGCCGACATCGGGATTGCCATGGGTCGCGGCGGTACGGACGTTGCCCGGGAAGTGGCCGATGTGGTGCTGAAAGAAGACAATTTGGAAATATTGATCGTCGCTGTTGCCGACGGCCGGGCGACCTACAATAACATTCGCAAATCGGTCCACTTTTTTTTGGCCACCAACCTGAGCGAAATCATGGTCATGTTTGCCGCCATGGCCATGGGAATCGGTTTCCCATTGAACGTCATGCAGCTTCTGTGGATCAACATCATTTCCGACATTTTCCCCGGCCTGGCGTTGTCCATGGAAGAACCGGCTCCGGATGTCATGGATCGGCCGCCCAGGGATCCGAAAGCCCCGCTGTTTTCTAGACGGGACTATCGGCGGATGACCTACGAGTCGTCGGTGATCAGTACCGGAGCGCTCTTTGCTTACCTGTATGGTATCCGACAGTACGGTATCGGACAGCAGGCCCGCAGCCTGGCCTTTCAAGGACTGACCATCGGCCAGCTGCTGCACGCGATCAGTTGCAAATCGGAGAGAAGCAGCATCTTCCAGCGGAAGGCCTCACCGCCCAATCCCTATCTAAAGGCTGCGCTGGGTGGTTCTTTGGCCCTTCAGCTGCTGACCATGGTGGTCCCACCCCTCCGTCAGTTCCTGGGTGTCAGTCCGATTGGCCTGGCCGACACCGCCGTAATCGGCGCTTCGGCACTGATCCCTCTCATTGTCAATGAAGCCACCAAACCCACGACAAAGGGCGTACCATGAAGACCGATTACATGTTTACATCCGAATCCGTCACCGAAGGGCATCCGGACAAGCTTTGCGACCAGATCAGCGATGCCATTGTCGACCGTTTTCTTTCGAAAGATCCATATGCCCGCGTACGGGCCGAATGTGCGGTTTCCAGTGCCATTATTTTCATTGCAACGCGTTTTGCCTCCACTACCAAGGTGGATTTCGCCCATGTGGCCCGAAAGGTCATCAAGCGGATCGGATATGACCAGCCGGAATTCAATGCCAAATCCTGCAGCGTCCTCACCTCTCCGAAAGCGCTGCCCATCGAAAAGGACTGGCAGTTCAACGAAAAAGAGGTCTCAGAAGAGGAGATCGATAAAATCGCGGCCAAGAACCAGGTGACCGTATTCGGGTTTGCCTGCAACCAGACGCCACAGTTGATGCCCCTCCCAATCGCATTGGCCCATCGAATATCAGCTCAACTCGCCGGAATTCGGCGAGACAAGATTCTTCCCTACCTGATGCCGGACGGGAAGGTTCAGATTGGAGTGGTCTACCGGAAGCGACAGCCCCTACGGATCCACAGTGTCACCATTACCGCGAACCAGAAAAAGGCGAAGAAGCCGAGCCTGAAGAGGCTTCGCCAGGATATTCTGGATGCGGTGGTAAATCCCGTGTTTGAAAATGAACCGGTCCGCCCCAACAGCAAGACAGTCATCAACGTGAATCCGGATGGCCCCTATCAAGGTGGACCGGTCCACCATTCGGGTCTGACGGGTCGAAAAAACGCCATCGACACCTATGGTGAATATTCCCGGCACAGCGGCAAAGCACTTAGCGGAAAGGACCCGGTCCGGATTGATCGGGTGGGGGCCTACGCGGCCCGTTATGCCGCGAAGAACATTGTGGCCGCCGGACTGGCGGATGAGTGTGAAGTCATGCTCAGCTACTCACTTGGAAAGACTCACCCGGTGTCGCTCTACGTGCAGACGTTCGGCACCGGGAAAATACCCGATCTCGACATCAAAGACATGCTGATACGGAACTTCGAGTTCCGATTGGCCGGCATCCTGAAACAGTTCAACCTGCGCTACCTTCCATCTGAACATCCGGATGGGTTTTACCAGAAGCTGGCCGCTTACGGGCATTTCGGACGGCAGGATCTGGAATTACCATGGGAGCGGACAGACAAGATGGAAAAACTGGCTTCTGAGTAACGTGGAGCCGCAGGAGAACGACGGGCGAACGGAGGGTTGACTTACCGACCCCGATCCAGGATGAAGAAACGGGGACCCCGATTAACCTCCTTGGCCACAAGAGATTTTCCATGGCAAAGCCCAGACGGTTGATAGATGCGGCGTCCGATCCGTCGATTCGAAAAAAACCGAAATCTCAACGCCCCAGCGTACCCGAAAAGAAGAAATCCGGCGTTGTCAGGATTCTCCTCGCATTTGCCGCCGGGGTCACAGTGGGTGTCCTGGCAAAACGATTTATTCGATTATTCTAACCAGGCCCCGCAGATTGAACAGCCAACACAGGAGGTGCTTCATGAACTGGTTGAAAGTTACCCTACTGACCATGGGCGCAGCCTACCTTGTCTGGAAAGGATTTTCCCGCTCCAAGGTGGTTTCACCAACAAAACGATCGGCAGACAGGCACGTGGCACAGACGCCGAGTACGTCAGCAGATGAACTGGCTGCAGCGCTGGCCGCTGAAAAAGATCCCCTGGAGCGGCACTGGATTTCGTCCAGGCATGTCGAGCAGGCCTATCGGAATCGGGATAACGACGAGCAAACGAAAGCCCGATTCTATCAATATGCCCACCGCCATTTGGCTGAAACATCCGGGAATGTAGATGAACTGATTCAGGCCAACAACGGAAAGATGCCGCCGGTGGTTACCTTTAAACTACTGGCCATGGCGCTGGAGGCCGACGGAAAGTATGAAGAAGCTGTTGCGGTTTGCGAAAACGCGATAACTGTTGGGGTTAAAGACGGCACAAAAACCGGATTCGAAGGCCGAATCGACCGCCTGAAGAAGAAATTGGGAAAAGAATAATATCGTGGAACTGGGTGTTCAGATGAACGCCGCCAGAAATCCGAACCCGTTGGCTTCGAGCGCCCGACCGACCACCCATCCAACAATGGCCTTGCCGACACGTTCACCGGCTTTGGTTGAAACCTGATCGATCGGCCTGAGATCGTTTCTGATTTTCAACGGGTCGATAAACTGATGGGTCTTGAGGGTGTTCAATATGTCTTCCGTTCCGGTGGTGTCGATATCATAGCGGATGACAACACTGCCGGTAACGGTATTCACCGATACGTTCTCGATACCGTCATGGTCGATCAATACCCGCTGTACTTCATTTCCTTTACGCGGGCGATCGACGATGGAAGGAATCTTAATGCGCAAGCGTCCCGGAACGTTATGCAGATAGTGGTTCATCGCTTTTTCCGGCCCTCCTCATTGATGGTTCTAACGTAAGTACGGCAAGTGGGATAATCTGCGCAGCGGAACCGAAGATGCTCTCCCGCCCGCATGTATATATGCATCTGCTTTCCGCAGTTCGGACACTTCGGCCTGTTTTTGATTTTTGGGCGGGCGTTGTGCTTTACGAATTGCCGATTGCAAATCAAGCATAGAAAATGTTCTTTGCCGGTGCCTGTCTTTCCATACCGGTAAAGCGCGTCAGACCGGCAGTTCGGGCATCTGGGATTGCTGTTCAGAACCTCTCCCGTTTCGGTGGAAACTGATCCATTGGCATCATAGTGTTTGGCCGTTCCCAAAGAGCACCTATCCTCTCGAGGTCTCACCTCAGTGTAGTTCACCGAAACAATAGACCTAGATTATTAGATCGATGTTAAACACATGTGAATTTTTGGTAACGACCGGCGAGAACGTTCAGTGCCTGCGGCCAACGGAAGGATCACGTGAACCGCCTCGGCTGGGCTTCCGAGCCGGTATCAAAAACCGTCCGAATACCCGGGCAACCCGAAACGATCTATAAATCATAAAAAATACACCATTTTATAATACCCACCTAACAGACAAACCTGAGATTACCCCTGTCGGATCGAAAGACACCCATAGATGCGGAGGTGCCATTGAGCCATGCCCAAGCCAGACAAGCGCGTGTTATCGACAAAAACATAATTCAGATTACGACCCCGTCTTCATACGACTTTCGACGAATAATAAAGATCCTCGATCTGAATCCCTCCAAGCAGGAGCAATTCTGCGAAGCCCTTCCGTTTTCTCTCAATGATGCGACAGCCGGTGTAGAGAATGAACTGCAAACCGTGGTTCTGGGGAGCCGAGACCACGTTGACCTGCCGATGTTCATTAGAGATTCCAATTATTACAGAAATATACAGAGACGGCATCAAACCGGGGACACACCGAGGCGGGCGGTGACGGATCTGGATCGCTATCTGGAGGAAAACGTGGACTCCGTCTGGGAGAACAGCTGGGTTCGGTTTCCCATAGAGTGCCTGTGTGATTATGCCAAAAGCGTATTTACAGAAGACATCCGTGCCGACAAATCGGTTTGCGACAGCCGGCAGCGGTCGGACGCCAACCAGTTCTGTGTCATCCAAGGCGGAAGAAAGCTGCTGCGGATTCCGATCAGCTACCTATTGAAAATAGCCCTGGCCGATGCCATCGGCAGGGGCAGCGCTCCGGATATGGTCAAAGATACCGGCGCCCGGTTGCTCGACCATTTCCTCAGCGACAACACGTCGCCGGAAACGTTTTCCTTTTATCCTTCTTCCTTGAGCCCGGACCGGGGCATGGGCCGCGCCATAGCCAAGGAAACGCTAAAGCGATATCTGCTTTGCCAATTGCTGGTTCAGTATGCAAACTCCCGGTTCCGGCTTCGGGAAGCAGGTCAACGAGCCATGGTTTACTTCGCTCCCCACCCGCCGATCCGCCAGAAACTCCTCAATGACCTGATATCGGACTCGTTTTACAGAGAGCTCTTCATGAGTCCCTGTCTGTCCGGCTGGGACAAGGGTGAAGAGAAGCATCGCTACATGGGGCTCTGCCACCAGATGCTGTCCCGGAGTCAGATCAACGCGGTGGCCAAGCTGAGAGATGCCGGAATTATCTCCAACAACCTGATTGTGCTGCCAACCCTATCCAACATCAGCCTTGCCAACAACGGGACACACATCAGCCTGGGAAGCCGAAAACTCACCCGTCTGTTGAAACATGACGGCTCCGGATTCCGCCCGGTCCATGAGAAATCCATCGGCGACCTGGTCATCAAAATTGTTGAGCATTTTCTACCTCTTTTTGTCGGCACATACAGTAGTGCCCCGTATCGACTCGATTTTCAGGACTTTCACCCGGAAAAGGCACTGGGTTTTTTAGCCCACGAACTCGACTTTACCCATCTCCGCATGTTCTGGCGGCGCTGGCGAAAAAAGGCCCACCTGAACCTCATGGGACAGCCGCTCACCCCCTTCGGTCCCGAATGCCTCGATCGATGGATCAGTCGGCTGTTTCGACTCAGAGGAGATGTGGTGGCCGATTTTCGTCTCATCGACTACCTGGTCTGCCTGATGAGCACCGATCAGAGCCCGGCGCTGGATGGACGCCTCGGAAACGATGCCCGCCTGAAAAAGGATCTTTCGGATTTGGGAGTCTTCGACCCGTCCATGTCCATGTATTTGATCTACAAGCTGCGCCAGTATTCCGTCATGGGCTTTTCCGGCTACGAGGGACGTCATTACAGCTTGTTCGATGATCTGGAGATGGACATGGGGCATGCCGCCAATCTGCAGGTCTTGCTTACGGCTCTGGCCTGGAAATACGTGCTGAGCGGTGATTTACAGCATGCCTCCATACCGAACGAGCCATTTTTAGAAAGCGAACGGAGACAAATCTTCTTTGGGTCCGCTGTGGGCATCCCGACATTTTTCGTCCGACGGGACACACCGAACCGGTTCCTCGAGAGCATTCTAAAGGAAACCCGGGGGACTCGACACAGCCGCAGGTACAAAGGGTATGTCCGGGTGAAAAATCTGGAATACCGGAAGGCATTGATCCGGAGGATTCGAACGGATGCCGCCGATCTGATCGAACTCATGGGATTGGAAGATACCATTGCAGATCTGGAATTACGGACGATGGAATCGGAAATGGCCGCCTCTGAAAAATTAACCACGGGTATCCTCGAGGAGGCCGGCGCCTCCCATCCTCTGAAGTTAACCGCTGACGAGTTTAATTCGGCGGCGGAGCGCTACTATCGAGGTCACCTCCGAAAACGCCACATCGGGTCGGCGTTGGAACAGTTCAAAATGGATTTAAAGAATTTAGACTCCTGGCAGATGTGGCGTAATGGGCGATACAGCAAAGACATGTTGCGGATTCTGGGGGGGCGAAATGCTGCCAGGTTGGTCGAATCGTTTGAGTCGAACATCCTGGAGGAAACGACGCCGCTCCATGCCTTACAGAAACTGATCTTCCTGATGCTGTTGACGATTCATCAGGATATTCAAAACGCCCAAGGGGACACATCGTGAGTTTTGCAGGCATTCATCAGTATATCGACAGGGACTCGTCCCGGGTGGTGACCGAACATCTGTATGCCGATCACTGGGTGCGTTGGCTGTATTCCAGTGCCCGGGAACGCATGCCCGGGCTATTCAAGGCGGCCACCTCGGCCCGGTTTTCCGAACTGCTCAGCTTCATACATTACGACAATCCCATATGTCTGCAGCCCATCCATGTTGAGCGAATGGCTCGGAAGCTCGGCATCAATCTGGCAGAATGTCTCGATCCCCAAAATGCGCTCAGGTCCCCCCGTCGGTTGTTTGAGCGGAAGATCCGATACTGGGACTGCCGACCCATGGCCAACCGGCCGCAGGAAGTGGTCGCACCGGCGGATGCAAAAGTACTGGCAGGCTCCTTGTCGTCAACATCGCTGCTTCATGTGAAAGAAAAATTCTTCTCTTATGAAGAGTTGCTGGGCCCCGTGAACCACCGGTGGCTCGACACCTTCAGAAACGGTGTGTTTGCCGTCTTTCGCCTTACGCCCGAGAAGTATCATTACAATCACGTCCCGGTGTCCGGAACCGTCGTGGATGTCTACGAACTCCCGGGGGTCTATCACTCCTGCAATCCGGGCGCTGTTCTGACAGAGGCGACCCCCTTTTCCAAAAATAAACGCTGCATCACGGTGTTCGACACGAATGTCAAGGGAGGGACCGGTGTCGGTTATGTGGCCATGATCGAGATCGTGGCCCTGATGATCGGCGATATTGTGCAATGCTACAGTGACCAGCGGTACGACGACCCGAGGCTGCCGGCTCCTGGAACGGCCGTCCTCAAAGGACAGCCCAAGAGCCTGTACCGGCCCGGCAGTTCAGTGGATGTGCTCCTGTTTCAGAAAGGTGCGGTGCGCATATCCGAGGACATCCTTCGCAATCTTAATCGGGTGGATGTCAAAAGTCGGTTTACCCAGAACTTTGAAAAGCCGTTGGTGGAAACCGATGTTCAGGTCCGATCGCCCATCGCCTGCCGGGCGGCTGGAGCCGGGTATTAGGTATTAGCTGACAAATGACAGCACATCGATAACAGCACGAAGTGCCACAACATCGATAACATAGTTCTTTGACAATCGAATAGCCACTCGTTTGAATCTCATGGACAACCATCTTTTCGCAGGAGGTGTCCATGG